>ERZ1673738.231-NODE-231-length-111292-cov-7.711283_pt1 | contig 111292 bp, 97 predicted proteins | sample MGYA00580198_ERZ1673738 | MGnify/ENA primary metagenome ERZ1673738 (study PRJEB41218, sample SAMN15661784) | gut metagenome | host: Homo sapiens | place: Canada: London | collected 2015-08-20/2019-03-30 | study: EMG produced TPA metagenomics assembly of... | reverse complement strand
AGAGAACGCATGCTTTTCTTTGCAGAAAGAAAAGCATCAAAAGAACTGCAAGCCTCCGGCTTGACCGTTTGTGCGGCTGGCCGCGGTTCGATGGCGGCTATGAAAGACGGCATCCACGCTCGCGGAGCTCGCGTGATCCGCGGGCCGCCGCCCCTGTTTTGAATATCGTACCGGACGGCGCTCAACGGCGCGCGCCTTGCGCCTGCGGGCGCGGGCCTCCCAGCCGCACGCAATTCCCGCACGGGGAGTGGTGGCCTGTGCGAGCTTCGCGAGCACTGCAACACCTTTCGAGCCGTGGGTATGCACTTCCCAGCAGATGGATAAGAGTCCGAGACAGCGTCTCGGTATTGCCCTGCAATGCAAAGCATTGCATAGCGCCATAATTGAAGTTTATTGATGCACTTCAAATGGGTATAGATTTCTTTAAAGTTTATACTTTGGTCTTTTGGTGCTTTTCTCCTCAGTGAGAAAAGCACATACTTTCTCCTTTGGAAAGGAGAAACATGTTCTTTCCTTTACGGAAAGAATAAAAACTGTTTTTTATTGCAATTCCCAATAATTTATGCTATTATAAGCAAGACCGATATAAACATATTCCGCAAGGAGGAATCGTATATGAAAAAAATCAGGGCCGCGGTGGTCGGCTGTGGAGACAGAGGCTGTATCTACGCCGATTATGCGCTTCGCAATCCCGACGAAATGGAGATCGTGGCGGTTGCGGATACGAACAAACTTCATAGGGAAGCGGCGCGTGCACGCTATTCTCTCGGGGACGACCGCACATTTGATAGCGTGGAAGCGTTTGTCGCTGGCGGCATCCCCTGCGATATCGTTATCGACGCGACGATGGACAAGGCTCACTATCCGACGGCGATGGCATTGCTGAATGCAAAATACAATGTTTTGCTGGAAAAGCCGGTATGTCCCAATAAGGAGGAGCTTTTAGCGCTGCAAAGTGCGGCGCATGAGAATGGATGCCGCTTAATCGTATGTCATGTGCTTCGCTATACACCGTTCTATTCCGCTGTCAAAAAGGCGATCAGCGAGGGAAAAATCGGAAGAATCAGAAGCATGGAGATGACCGAGCATGTCGGCATGGCTCATTTTATCGATTCCTTTGTCCGCGGCAAGTGGAGAAGCGAGGAGGAATGCGGCTCCGGACTTCTGCTCGCGAAATGCTGCCATGACGTGGATCTCATGTGCTGGCTTGGGGATGCGTCGCGTCCCGAATATGTGACAAGCCTCGGCTTCCGTGAGAATTTTGTCCCGGCCAATGCGCCCGAGGGGGCGACGGAAAGATGCTTCGACTGTCCGCATGAGAAAACCTGCAATTATTCCGCCGTCAAAATCCATCTTGACCGTGATACCATGCCGTTTCAGACATGGGCGGAGATCGGCAAGCCGATCGATACGATCACGCGCGAGGAAAAGATTGAGTATATGAAGCATTCCGCATACGGACTTTGCGCCTACAACAGCGGCGGCGATATCGTGGACAATCAGAACGTCGTCGTGGCCTTTGAGAACGGCTCTATGGCGACGCTGAATCTGGTCGGAGCCTGTGCGAAGCCGGAACGCTATCTACATATTATAGGAACGAACGGGGAAATCGAGGGCGTTTTTGAGAAAAACGAGTTTGAGCTGAGAATTTTCACGCGGGAAAACGACAGATATTCGTATGATACCGAGACGGTTTCGACGGTCGAGCACAGCGAAATCGGCAAGCATGGCGGCGGCGACAACGAAATCATGCGGCACCTCATGCAGTATCTGCGCACGGGAAAACCCACCGCATCGCTGACTTCGATCGATACCTCGATTGACGGGCATCTGTGCGTTTATGCGGCAGAGCTCAGCAGGAAAGAACGCCGGACGGTAGCGCTTTCGGAGCTGCGGGGAGAATAAAATCCTCGCTTTAAGGAGGTTTGTATGAGAAGAACGGGTAAGACAGGACGCTTTGTGGCTGCGGCGGTTTGCTTTATCTTATTGTTTTCACTTTCGGTTTTTGCGGATTTCGGTCCGAAGCCCGGCACATCGATCGTGATTGAAAATCCGCCTGACGGCATTTATTATCTCGATCTGCTGATTGAAGACGGAGAGAGCGACTGGTATTCCAATCTGACGGAGGAGGAGATGGCTTCCTGCCGTGAGGATATGCTCGCGGTGCTGGAAGCTTTGAGTGAGCGCTATGACGGCTGGCATACGGCGCTGGTGGACGGAACGGTGGTTCCGCTCTTCGGTTCGCTTGTCGGGACGGCCGGGAAAAACGGAAACGTCCATACCTTCCGTTATTACGGTGTGCCGGATACCTATCGGATCGTCGTTGTGACCGAGGACTTGCAGGTCTATACCTCGGAGGTCTTTCATAAAACAATCTTTCAGGAAACCGTATCTGTGCGGCTGGATTCGTCGGAAGCCTCGGGAAATGTCATCACGGTGACAAAGACGCCCTCGCAAACTGTTTTGTACCTGAAACAGTTTGCTTTGACCCTGCTTCCGACACTTCTCATCGAGTTTTTGTTCCTGCTTCTGTTTAAAATACCGATAAAGCGGAATATTGCGGCGTTTTTAGGTGTCAATGTGGCGACGCAGCTGCTTTTGACCGTGATTATGACGCGGACACTGATAAGCTCCGGACTCCTTTCGGCGTATTTCCTTCTTGCGCCGGTGGAGCTGGTCATTTTGGCGATTGAGGCGGCTGCCTATGCGTTCCTCCTGCGGGATGTGACAAGGCCGCGCCGGATTGCCTATGCCGTGGTGGCAAACCTTGTTTCCGCCGCCCTTGGGTACTGGCTTATCGGCATCGCCGATTCTTGGGTCAACGTGCTTTGATTTCGGGTTGCGGCCGTGTCCGGCAGGGAAGCTTTTATTCTGAATCCAATACCTAAACAACCGGCGCGGCAATGCCGCGCCGGTTCTTTGTCCGCAAAAATTATGAACGGGATGTACAAACCCTTTTGCACTTTCTTTCATATGATATAACGGCGGGAATTTTTCCGCCATAAATCAGTGAAAGATGAGGTGATTTTCGGTGGGGATAAAAGCCGTGAAATTCGGCGGAACCTCGCTTTGCAGCGCGGCCCAGATGAAAAAAGCCGCCGAAATCGTCCTTGCAGACGCGGACAGACGCATCGTTGTGGTTTCCGCACCGGGCAAATGTTCGCCGGACGATGAAAAAATAACGGATTTGCTGTATCGATGCTATGAGGAAACGGATTTACAGGAAAAGGGACGGTTATTTGAGAAAATCAGGGGCCGTTTTGACGGGATCATTTCGGAACTAGGACTGTCTCTTGATCTTTCGGAGGAGTATCGGAGGATGATGAGTGACGGCGCGCATCTTGGCGGGCGCGATTATTTTGTTTCCCGCGGGGAATACTTGTGTGCGAAGATTTTTTCGCAGCTTTTGGGCTTTGCGTTTTTGGATGCGGCGGACGGCATCTTTTTCCGAGAGGACGGCTCATTTGACGCCGACAGGACGCAAACGGTGCTGCCGGGGCTTTTGGCGGACCGAAGCGCCGTTGTGATTCCGGGCTTTTACGGCAGGATGCCGAACGATACGATCAAAACATTTCCGCGCGGCGGGTCGGACATCACGGGGGCCGTCGCCGCGGCTGCGGCCGGCGCCTATCTGTATGAGAATTTTACCGACGTATCCGGCTTTATGCTTGCGGACCCTAAGATCGTCGGTGGTGCAAAGACGGTTGCCGTGATTTCCTATAAAGAGCTTCGCAGACTTTCCTATATGGGAGCCGCCGTGCTTCATGAGGATTCGGTTTTCCCCGTTCGCATGTCGGGGATTCCGATCAATATCCGCAATACGGACAGACCGGACGACTGCGGTACGATGATTGTACCCAAAAAGGAGCAAAGCGGCACGGTCAGCGGGATTGCCGGGAAAAAAGGCTTTACGCTGATTCGTGTGGAGCGTGACGGGCTCGGCGAGGACGCCGCAGCGCTTCGCATTCTGCTCGGGATATTTGAACGCCGTAAAATGACGGTCATGGCGGTTCTGCGAAGCGTCGATTCCGTCGGAATTGTCGTGAGAAGCGCCGAAACCGCGGGCAAGAAGGATTATATTCTGAATGAAATCTGCCAAGACTTAGAGCCGGAAACCGTCGGACTTACGGAAAATCTGGCGCTTGTCTGTATTGTGGGCGAGCATATGCGGGGGCAGGCCGTGCAGGCCGTATTCGACGCGCTCGGCGAGCTTGGAGAATATCCGCTTGTCACCGAAAGCGGTGCGGATGATATCAGCCTTATGGTCGGAATCCGGGAGGAAGGCTTTGAGCGGGCGATCCGTAAAATTTACGAAAAAATATTGTGCTTGGAAGCAATATGAAAACATAAAATTGCCGATATGCAATCGACAGAAGGAAATCCCCGCGGCAAAGCCGCGGGGATTTTGATATGCCGCTCTCTTTGTTTTGGTTATTACGATGAAATCAGTTCCGAAACCGTGACAAATTCATATCCCATGTCGAGGAGCTTCGGAATGAGGATTTCAAGCGCGTCCAGCGTATGTGCACCGCCGACGGTGAAATCATGGAACAGGATAATGCTGCCGTTTCTCACCTTGCTCTCCACGGTTTCCACGATTTTTTCCGTGGACGTTTTTGCCCAGTCGCGCGTATCAATGGTCCACAGAATGACATTGTAATTCATTCTGTCCGCCACGTCGATGATGTCGCAGGTGTAGGCGCCCTCGGGCGGCCGGAATACGCGCGGTATATATCCTGTTTTTTCAATCAGGATTTCCTCCGTGGAGATGATTTCCTTTTCCACAACGTCTTTCTTGCATTGGGCAAGACTTTTATGGCTGTAAGTGTGATTTCCGACTTCATGCCCTTCCTCGATTTCCCGCAGGACAACCTTGGGGTAGACGGCGACATTTTGGCCGATCACAAAAAAGGTTGCGTGAACCTGATATTCTTTCAGCAGATCGAGAATTTTATCCGTCTTGGAAGGGTGCGGTCCGTCGTCGAATGTGAGGGCGATTTTCTTCGCATCGGTCTTGCCGGATATGATAACGCCGTCCTCGAGGCTCCAAGCGGCAGCCGATACCTTTGGTACGGCCAAACACAAAATCAATATAACGGCAAGGATTTTTTTCATGGTATTCCTTTCTGAATCTGAGAAATTTTCCGATATTATTCTGCTGTATTATATTATTTATACAAACAAATAATATTGAAATTTCCCGATGGCATCAAGTGTTTTCCGAAAAATCATTCAATGAGCCGAAGCGATAGCCCTCCGACTCCCATATGGTCATCAGCTCGTCGAGAATATCGGCGTTTGTTTTGGATGTGGGGTGCAGCAGAACGACGGCGCCGTTGTGGATGTTGTCACAGAGCAGCTTCTTCGCGTAGTCGGGAGAGGGCTGCTTGTTGTTGTCCCAATCCGCGTAGGCGAGGCTCCAAAATACGGTCGTATAGCCGAGCCGTTGGGCGCACGCGAGATTTTGCTCGTTGAATTTTCCCTCCGGCGGGCGGTAAAATTTCGCCATATCAAGGCCGGTTTTTTCCTTGTAGAGCTGTTCAAGCTCCGAGAGCTCGGCTTCAAATTCGGCGTCGGAAAGCTTTGTCATGTCCTTGTGGTGCGCCGTATGATTGCAGACGAGATGGCCTTCCTCCGTCATGCGTATAACAAGCTCCGTGTTTCGCTTAATCAGATTGTCGAGCACGAAAAACGCGCCGGGCGCGTTGTGCTTTTTCAGAACGTCGAGGATCCTTTCCACGTTCCCGTTTTCATAGCCGGCGTCAAAGGTGAGATAGATGACCTTTTCCTCGGGGTCTTTCCCGAGAAAAACACCGCCGTTTTCGGTTACAAACGACATTTGCGGCTCGATGGTCGGGCGGATGTGATTTTTCTGTCTTTTGCAATACCAGCTCTGCGAAGAAGCCGCCGTGGCGGCAGAGGTGAACAGCACAAAAAGAGCGAGCATTGAGCATAAGATTTTCGATTTTAGCAATTTCATTGTATGTGATTCTCCTAAATCAGATGGCGGCCCGCCGCGGCAGTCCGCCGCATCAAAACGATTCTGCCGACTGCGGCTTCGTTTTGATAAAATGCCGCCGAAGCTTTCAAGATGGATTTTACTCCTTACTTGAAAGTTTTTGCCGATGGAGCGGAAATACACCTTGAAAAATTTTCAAGAGCCGGGGGAGTGTTGCATTTTCTGTTAAAAAGCGGTATAATGCCTTTATACGGCGCCGGTATTCCGGTAAAAGCCGTTTACTATGAGCATGAATATAAGGGAGAATTTTATGGCAAAGATTCATGTTGTGCTTGTCGAGCCGGAAATTCCGCAGAATACGGGAAACATCGCAAGGACCTGCTCCGCGACGGGTGCTGTGCTCCATCTTGTCCGTCCGCTGGGGTTTGAAATCGACGACCGCAAGCTCAAACGCGCGGGGCTGGATTACTGGAATACGCTTGAAATTTATTTTTACGATTCGCTTGCGGATTTCATGCGGCAGCATGAGGACGATGCGCTTTGGTTTTTCACGACGAAAGCAAGCCGTGTCTACACCGAGATGGAGGTCGGATCGCGGGATATTTATCTTGTGTTCGGCAAGGAGACGAAAGGGCTGCCGGAGGAGCTTACCGCGGCGCATTTTGACCGCAGCGTGCGGATTCCGATGCTCTCCGATAAGAGGAGCCTGAATCTCTCCAACAGCGCGGCGATCGCTGTCTATGAGGTTCTGCGTCAGACTCACTTTGAAGGGATGAAAACCGACGGGGAAGTTCTTGCCGCACGCGCCGAAATCCAATGATTTATTCGGCTGTATAATAAGATATAATACAGATGTATGAAAAATATGAATCGGGAACAGGCCGATTTTCCTCGGAATTTTGCCGTAAAACGGAATTTGTTTACAAATTTATATAGTAATTTTATCGGATTCATGATATAATTACTCTGATATATTATTAAGATATCGGGGATTTATCATTCAAAAAACGCCGCTTTATGAAACGGAATCATAAATTTGCAGAGCTTGCGGAAAGGAAACAATAGAATCATGTCACTTGCAGATAAAATCTTCGGCACATACAGCGAAAGACAAATCAAAAAAATCATTCCGACGGTGGATAAAATCGAAGCGCTCGCGGAGACCTACGGCGCGATGAGCGACGGGGAGCTGCGTGCCGTTACGGAAACGCTTCGGGGACGGCTTGACGCGGGGGAAACGCTCGACGACATCCTGCCGGACGCCTTTGCCGCCGTGCGTGAGGCGGCGGACCGCGTACTCGGCAAGCGTCCGTTCCGTGTGCAGCTGCTCGGCGGCATCATTCTCCATCAGGGACGCATCGCCGAAATGAAAACCGGTGAGGGAAAGACGCTCGTCGCGACAATGCCGGCATATCTCAACGCGCTTTCGGGGAAGGGCGTTCATATCGTCACGGTCAACGACTACCTCGCACGCCGCGACAGCGAGGAGATGGGCAGGGTATACGGCTTTCTCGGGCTGAAAACGGGACTGATCGTCCACGGCCAGACCTCCGCGGAAAAGCGGGCAGCCTATGCGGCGGACATCACCTACGGAACCAATAACGAAATCGGTTTCGATTATCTGCGCGACAACATGGTGACCTACAAGGAGGAGCTGACGCAGCGCGGCTATCATTTCGCCATCGTGGACGAGGTCGACTCCATTCTCATCGACGAAGCGCGCACGCCGCTGATTATATCCGGCCGCGGCGCCCAGTCGAACGAGCTGTACCAGAAGGCGGAGAGCTTTGTCCGCACGCTGCGCGCGCTGAAAGTCAAGGAGATGGATACGAAATCCGACAATGAGGACGTTGCGGAGGATTATATCGTCGATGAAAAGGCGAAGCGCACGGTGCTGACGCGTCACGGTGTGGAAAAGGCAGAGGAATTTTTCGGATTGGAGAACCTTTCCGATCCGGAGAACGTCACGATCAATCACCACATCATGCAGGCGCTCCATGCGCACGGCGTCATGAAGCGGGACGTGGATTATGTCGTCACCACCGACGGCAAGGTGCTCATCGTCGATGCTTTCACAGGACGTATTATGCCCGGCCGCCGCTTCTCGGACGGTCTGCATCAGGCGATCGAGGCGAAGGAGAACGTCAAGATTCAGAATGAAAATCAAACGCTCGCGACCATCACGTTCCAAAACTTTTTCAGGCTTTACACCAAGCTTTCCGGTATGACGGGAACCGCGCTGACGGAGGAGGACGAGTTCCGCGAGATTTACGGGCTGGACGTCATCGAGGTGCCTACCAACAAGCCGATGATCCGGCTTGACCGGCACGACGTCGTTTATAAAAATCAGTCGGGAAAATACCGCGCTATCATCGCACAGATCGAGGAATGCCATCAAAAAGGGCAGCCGGTGCTGGTCGGCACGGTTTCCGTCGATAAATCCGAATATCTTTCCTCTTTACTGAAAAAACAGGGCATCCCGCACAACGTGCTCAACGCCAAGCAGCACGAGCGCGAAGCGGAAATCGTGGCGCAGGCGGGCAAATTCGGCGCCGTCACCATTTCGACGAACATGGCGGGACGCGGTACGGATATCATGCTCGGCGGAAACGCGGAGTTCCTTGCCAAAATCGATCTGAAAAAGAACGGGTACAGCGAGGAGGAAATCGCTGCGGCGACGGGAATGTCGGACGAGATCGACGAGCGCTGCGCCGAAGCGCGCGCGCTGTTCCGCGAGCGGCTTGAAAAGTATAAGGAGCAGATCGCGCCGGAGGCGGCTCGTGTCCGCGCCGCGGGCGGACTCTTTATTCTCGGTACGGAGCGCCACGAGAGCCGCCGCATCGACAATCAGCTTCGCGGCCGTTCGGGCCGTCAGGGCGATCCCGGTGAGAGCCGATTCTACCTTTCCTTGGAGGACGACCTCATGCGCCTGTTCGGAAGCGAGCGCATCCTCGGAATCATTGACCGCTTGGGGCTTGACGAGGACCAGCCGATCGACGCGAAGATTCTTTCGGGCTCCATTGAAAACGCTCAAAAGCGTTTGGAGAGTGAAAACTTTAACCGCCGCAAGACCGTGCTTGAATATGACGACGTGATGAATCAGCAGAGAAACGTCATTTATAAGCAGCGCCGTGAGGTGCTCGACGGCGAGGATATCAGCGGGAAAATCCAGTCCATGCTGGAAAAATCGATTACGGAAAAGCTCGATGCCTGCATGGGTGAGGGCGGCTTCGACGTCATGGCGGCAAGGGAGCTGCTGCTTTGGATCACGACGCCGGACGATTTCCATGACGGCGTCACGAAAGAGGAGCTTGAAAATACGCTTCTCGACCGCGTTCATTCGCTTTATGAAAGGCAGGAGGCGGTGTTCGGGGAGCGGATGCGCGAGCTCGAACGCGTCGCGCTGCTGCGTGCCGTCGATACGAACTGGATGGTGCATCTCGACGCGATGGACGATCTGCGCGACGGCGTGGGACTGAACTCTTTCGCGCAGCGCAATCCTCTGACGGAATATCGGATTTCCTCCGGCGAGATGTTTGACGATATGATCGATAAAATCCGCACGGACACCGTGCGCATGGTCCTGTTTGCCAAGCCTGCGGAGGAGCTGCGCCGCAAAGAGGTTGCCAAACAGAAATCCGCGGAGCTTGCCGCGGTCGGCGGTGAAAAGGCAAAGCCGCGTCCCGTGGTGAGACGGGCTTCGGAGCGGGTCGGACGCAACGATCCGTGCCCCTGCGGCAGCGGTAAGAAATATAAGCAGTGCTGCGGAAAACCGGGCGGCAGTGCGCACGAAGAATCGTAAGAAAAAACAAAGGACAGCCGGCGGCGCCGGCGGAGGGAGCTTCGGAAATGGGTTTTGGGTGGATGTTTCTCGGCTATATGCTGCTTTTGAAGACGAATCTTGAATTTCTCGGCATTCCGCTCGACATTACTCCGGATGTGATCGGCTTTTTGCTCATGGCGCGCGGCTTTACCGTCGCATCGGAGCACTGTGACTGCTTCCGCACGACAAAAACGCTTTCTTTTGTCGGGATTCCCGTTTCGGCCGTCGTGATTCTGATTGACGCTTTGGCGGCGCTGAACGTCTTTTCGCTTCCTGCACCCGTTTCGACGGTCATTTCCTATGTATATTCCTTTTTCCTTGTCATTTTCACGCTTTGTTTTCTGCGCTCGCTTTATCAGATTACGGAGGAAACGGGAATTGAGCGCCTGAGGAAAAAATCGGTGAGATGCATGATTTATACGGTGATTCTGTTCTTCGTCGGGCATGCGCTTTCCGGTATCCTTGCGATGTTCGGCGCGGACCCTGCCGCGTACAATGCGACGGCATTTGAAATCCTTGCCGGCGCCGTATATGTGCTCATCAACGCCTCGCTCATTTTCTCCTGTTATATGTGGATATGCCTTGAAGGGGATGAGGATATGCCCGATACGAGGAAGCATAAATATAAGACGCCGATTGATTATTTTGAGCGGAAAAAAGCGAATAATAACGATAAACCGAATCATAAGAAAAAACGCTGAGCGGGAGCCGCGAGAGGAGAGGGGGAATCGGCAGGGATATGAATATCGGATATTTGATTGCGGGATGCATTTTTCTGTTCAATCCGACGGTGAATCTGATCGATGTGCTGCCGGATGTGATCGGATATCTCCTCATCCTGAAAGGGCTTGACAAGCTTTCCGATTTGGACGGAAGGCTGCGCTTGGCAAAGCGGAAGTTTAAGGCCGCGGCGTGGATTGCCGGTGTCAAGTTCCTTGTGATGTTTTTGACGCCGGTCATGGATTCGACATGGTATCTGCTGCTCGCCTTTTCTTTCGGCGTTTTGGAGCTGATTTATGGAATCCCCGCGTTTGTCGAACTGTTCGGCGGGATTTCCTATCTCGAAATGCGGCATACGAAGCACAAAACCCGCCGCACGGAGGAAGCCAAGCCGCTGTTCGGCGGAACCTTCGACAAGACGGAGTTTGCGGACGGCACCGCCTATTTCGAGCTTTATGAAAGACGGGGAACGGAAAGCATGCCTCCCTCGTTTGAGGAAACGGTCTCATTTGCGGACGGGACGGCAAGGCTGTGTGTTTCCGACGCCGGCTTCTCCTCCCGGACAAACGATAAAACGGTCTATCTTTACGAATCGGATGAGGCGCGTGTTATCAGCGTGATTTTTGTCGTGGTGCGCGCCGTCTGTGCCTGTCTGCCGGAAATCACGGCGCTGTTCGGCATAGAGCCCGGCGCTGCGCGCGATTATACGGGTATGCGGTCGGTTTTGGCGGCTCTGCTCGGCGTGGTCTCGCTTGTATTCGGCGTCATATGGCTTGTGAGAATGCTCCGGTACTTTACGAATTTTCAAAAGGACACCCGTTTTGTTTCGGCGCTGGAAGAAAAATATGCGGCGGAGATTCTGACGGACGAGCTGCTTTGGACCAAACGAAAGACGTCTGCGTTCTGCTCGCTTTCGATTGTCGCATTCGTGTTCTTCTTATGTATGCCGCTTGACGGCGTGCTGATTGACAATCATGCGCTGGATTCGTTTTTCTTTATGCCGGAGTTTTTGTGGGGCGCTGTCATGACCGCCGCGTTTTATGCGGCCGGAGAATATGCGCCGCGTCGGCGCGTATCGGCTATAAAGGCCTCTCTGTTTTTGATTTTTTCGGCGGTATCCTACGGACTGCTGATTCGATATTCGGAAAAATATGCGGTTTTGGCGTTCCCGTTTCAGGGAGAGGGCTTCCTGCCGCTTTACGCCGCTTATATGGGCTTTTTTGTGCTGGCCTTTGTCATGTATCTCTTGCTCATTCCGGAAAAGCGGCGCGTTTATCTGAGCCTTGCACAGCGTGCGGCGGAGATGTCCTCCTCGGGGCTGCATGAGATGGCGGAACGGAAAAAAGAGGAGACACTGCGCGGGCTTAAAAAAGCGATTCTATGCAATACGGTGCTGGAATCGATATACGCGGTGGTCAGCATCGCCTGTATGGCGGTGGTGCCGCTGTCCGAGGAATATACGGTATGCGGCCTTTCATGGCTTTTCCGCCTGCTGTTCGGTGTGATTCTGATGATAAGCGGCGCCGTGATTTCGGGAAAGCTGAACAGAGAGTTAGAAAGGGTGATATAAACTATGGATGAAAACAAGGTTGCGGAGCCGGAGGCGCCGGTTCCTGCGAAAAAAAAGCCGACACTGCTCGAAAATATTTACGATTGGTTCGAGGTCGTCTGTGTCGCAGCGGTTATCGTCGTTTTGATTTTTACGTTCGTGGGACGCATGGCGACGGTAAACGGCACCTCGATGACGGATACGCTTGCGCACGGCGACCGACTGATCGTTACCAATCTCTTTTATACGCCGAAGCGGTATGATATCGTTGTTGTCCAAAAGCAGGACGGCTATTATTCCGACGAGCTTTTGGTCAAGCGTGTTATCGCGACGGGCGGGGAGACAATCACCTTCGATTTTGAAAACTGGACGGTATCCGTAAACGGCATGACGCTCTATGAGCCGTATGTGAAACGTGTCTACGGAAGCATGGACAGGGAGGACATCAGCGGCTATACCGTGACGGTGCCGGAGGGCTATTATTTCGTCATGGGAGACAACCGCAACGGATCGACGGACAGCCGCTCCAAAATGGTCGGCTTCGTCAAGGAAAGTGAGATTGTGGGACGTGTGGTGTTCCGTGTGTTCCCGTTTCAGACGATCGGCACTTTGAATTAAAACAGGAATCGGACAAAACGGGAGGAATGATATGCCGTCTGAGAGAATACAGTGGTTCCCGGGTCATATGGCGAAAACGCGGCGCTTGATTGCGGAGAATCTGAAAGATGTGGACCTCGTGTTCGAGCTGCTTGACGCGAGGATTCCGAGAAGCTCCGAAAATCCGGAGATTGCAGGACTGACGGCGGGACGTCCGCGGCTGACGCTGCTTTCCAAGTCGTCGCTTGCAGACCCCTCTGTGACGGAAGCATGGAAAAAAAGCTTTCGGGAGTCGGGGGCGGCGTGTATTTTTTACGACTGCCGCACGGGCGAGGGCATTTCCGAAATCGCTCCGGCCGTGCGCCGTCTTTGCGCGGACAAGCTGCAAAAATACCGCGAACGCGGCATGGAGGGCAGACGCCTGCGCGCGATGATTGTCGGCATTCCGAACGTCGGAAAAAGCTCGCTCATCAATCGGTTGTCCGCGGCAAGCAAGGCCAAGGTGGAGGACCGTCCGGGCGTGACCTTGAATAAGCAATGGGTCACGACCGCACTCGGCTTCGACCTGCTCGATATGCCGGGCGTTTTGTGGCCGAAGTTCGACGACCGGACGGTCGGGGAAAATTTGGCGCTGACGGGAGCTATCCGCGATGAGATTATGGATGTGGAGATGCTTGCCTGCGTGCTTTGCGGCAGGCTTCGCACTGCTTACCCCGCAATGTTTGCCGCACGCTATAAATTTGAGGAGACCGCGGTTCAGGAGCTGACGGACGCGGCGCTTGTGGAGCATATCGGCAGGCGGCGCGGATTTCTTGTTTCCGGCGGCGAGGTGGATTTCCTGCGCACCGCGAATATGCTGCTCGACGAATTCCGGGCCGGAAAGATCGGACGCATCACACTGGAATCGCCGGAGACAAGCTGAGGCTTTTTCTAAGTTGTCACAAAGGGATGAAAAATGTTCATGCGGCGGGATACGCCGCGGAAAACTTTCATATAAAAGAAATTTGATCGGAGGGGAAATGCTCGACTTTACATATGTGAATGAATGCTATGCGGCGGGATACACCGCCGTATGCGGCATCGACGAGGCGGGACGCGGACCGCTCGCGGGCAACGTCGTCGCGGCGGCGGTCATTCTGCCGCACGGCCTTTTCATCGAGGGGCTGAACGACTCCAAAAAGCTTTCGGAAAAAAAGAGGGAAGCGCTTTTCGAGGTCATTATGAGAGAGGCCGTCACCTCCGTTGCGTGGGCGACGCCCGCCGAAATCGATGAGCTTAACATCCTGAACGCGACCATGCTGGCGATGAACCGCGCCGTCAAGGGACTTCCCGTACCGGCGGATTTTGCGCTGATCGACGGGAACACGGCGCGCGGCTTTGAAATCCCGACGAGGACCATCGTCGGCGGGGATGCGAAATGTCCCTCCGTCGCGGCGGCCTCTATTCTTGCCAAGGTGACGCGGGACAGACAGTGCCTTCTGCTGGACAGCCTGTATCCGGAATACGGCTTTGCCCGTCATAAGGGCTATCCCACAAAGGAGCATATGGCAAAGGTCGTGGAGCTCGGTCCCTGTCCGGAGCATAGGCGGAGCTTTCTCTCCTTTGCGGAACGGATGAAGCATGAAAAATCATGAGGTTGGCGCCGCGGGCGAGGCGCTTGCCTGCGAATACCTCGGCTCTATCGGATATTCGGTCATCTGCCGGAATTACCGGAGCGGGCATCTCGAAACGGATATTATCTGTGAGAACGAAACGCATATTCTGTTCGTAGAGGTCAAAAGCCGTGTGGATACGGGCTTTCCGTCGAAATACGGCAGGCCGGGGGCTGCGGTGGACGACAGAAAAAAGCGGCACATAACGGAATGTGCCAAGGAATATATTTATAAAAACAAACCGACGAAAAAGCCGCGCATCGATGTGATCGAGGTCTATCTGACGCTTCGTGACGGACGGTATGTTCTCTCGAAGAGGGGAATCCGTCATATCCCAAATGCCTTGTGCTGACGGCGCCTCTTGTGCGGCGATGGAGGATTTTATGAATTTATTCGATTTGCATTGCGACACGCCCTTCGAGCTTTATAAAAAGCAGACCGAGCTTTCCGAAAACGGGCTCCATATATCCTTGAAAAAGGCGGAATGCTACCGGAAATATGCGCAGGTCATGGCGATTTGGACACAGCATTCCCTCGACGGTGAGGCGGCGTGGGAGCAGTTTCTTGCCATTCACGGGGATTTCCTTTCCAAAATTCCATCCGAGCGGGCGGCGCTCTGCACCTGCTCATCGGATTACCTCAGGGCGTTGTCGGAGAACAAACGGCCGCTTTTCCTTGCGGTGGAGGGGGCGAGCCTGCTTTGCGGCAAAATAGAACGGCTCTCGGAGCTGTACCGGTTCGGCGTTCGGTTTCTCACGCTCGTTTGGCGCGAAGCGGACATCATCGGCGGCGCCTTCGATACCGACCTGCCGCTGACGTCGTTCGGCCGTGAGGTCGTAAGGGGCTGCTTTTCGCTGGGCATGACCGTGGATGTTTCGCATGCGTCCGACGCGGCCACGGCGGAGTGTCTTGCGATGGCGAGCGAGGCGGGCGTTCCCGTTATCGCCACCCATTCCAACAGCCGCGCCGTTTTTGCTCATCCGCGCAATCTCACGGATGAGACGGCGAAGAAAATCGCCGCGTGCGGCGGTATCATCGGCGTCAGCATGGCGCCTCAGCATCTCGACGCGCCCGGCGAAGCGGGAATCATGAGCGTCTGCCGTCACATTCTCCATTATTTAGAGCTTGGTGTCGGCGATCATTTGTGCTTCGGATGTGATTTCGACGGGATTGACAAAACTCCGGCGGGAATCCGTGATATCACACATTTATATAAAATCGCGGAGATGCTTGCCTCCTTGGGTGTGTCGGAAAATACAATCGCCTCCGTTTTCTATGACAATGCCGAACGTTTTGTGTGCGCCAATCTGTAAAAGAAAAGCGGACGGAAAATCCGTCCGCAGCCTTATTTCATGTTTCCGCCGAATCCTTGGCAAGGGAATGAAAGGCTTCGAGCAGCGCTTCGCCGTCCGTGCCGCTCATGATGAGGATGACGATATCCCCGATGTGGTCTACGTACACATGGTCGGGAGAAACGCCGGTGCAGACCCATTTCATGGGATCGGCATTCTTTTTGATGGTGTCGGCAAGAGCCTCGACGTCCTGTCCCTCTTTTGCTTTGACGAGACAGAGAGAATAGGTGGTCGGATTGAGGTTTGCTTCGGACGCGATGGCGCGTTCAAATTCGATATCGGATTTCCCGAGAAAATACGCGCAGTTTTTATCCGTGATTTCGGTCGTGACAAGATAATTTGTAAATTCATCCTCTTTGGGGACCGGCGCCTCGATGAGAGAGGTCAGCATTTTGCCGTATCCGCCTTTATCGTAAATGGCGGCAAGGATATCTTCAAGCGGCATTTCGGACAGCGCTTTTCCTTTTTGCTCTTCTTTGCCGCACGAGGCAAAGAGTATGACGAGAGTAGATAAAATGAGAAGCATCGCGATCAGTTTTTTCATGATTATCCTCCGATTCAATAAGGTTTTATAAAAACAAAGTAGGATTCAAGGCGGCTTTGGTTTCATCTTTTTTATAATTTGTCGTGAGGATGCACGGATATTCTCGGTTTAAAATAAAAAAGCGGAAAAGCGAGAGCTTTTCCGCCGCAGAATCAAATCGTTTTCTGCTTAAAGGTTGCGCAGACGGTGTCCGTGCAGGAGGTCGCGTAGCTGGGGCCGACGTTTATCCTCTCGGCTGTGCAGTAGTTGTTGCCGTCATGATAAACACAGTTGGTGACGTCGCACGAAACGCCCTTATTGCATTTGCAGGTCTTACATGTTTTTTCAGCAGAATCGTTTCCACTCATGATTGTAACCGCTATCCGTTCCGAAATAAAACGGATACATCCTTTCGATTGAAAATAACAAATGTCCAAAAATTTTCCGCCGCTTCGGACGGAATCACTCGATTGGAATCAAAAACAAAGCTGTCAAGGGTTATTTTGCTTCCGAGCGCCCGCGTTTATACGGATATTTTTAAAGAGCTTATCATCAAGTTTTCTCCGATTTTAGAATGAAAAAGAAAAAACTGAAAAAATGACCGAATGGGAAGGAATTTTTTAAAATTATGTCGCTTTATGTCATCGGAGACCCGCATCTTTCGCTTTCCTCCGGAAAACCGATGGATGTTTTCGGCTCGCGCTGGAACGGATATGTGGAAAAATTTTATAACGGCTGGCTGCGTCGGGTGTCGAACGGGGACACCGTCGTTCTCGCGGGGGATATTTCATGGGCGATGACGACGGAGCAGGCGAAAGCGGATTTTGATTTTATCGAAGCGCTTCCGGGGCAGAAAATCATTCTCAAAGGCAATCATGACTATTGGTGGCAGACGATGTCGAAGCTGGATGCCTTTGTCGAACAAAACGGTTATCGGACGATTCGCTTTCTGCATAACAACGCATATGAAACCGACGATTTTATCATCTGCGGCTCGCGCGGCTGGTATACGGATGACAAAACGCCGCCGATCAAGGGCGCGGACGCCGCAAAAATCGTCGCGAGAGAGGTCCAGCGGCTCGGTCTGAGCCTTTCCTGCGGTATGGCGCTCCGCGATGCCGCGGCGCTGCGCGGAGAAACCAAGGAAACGCTGGCATTTCTGCATTTTCCGCCGGTATTTAAGGGTTATCTCTGCGATGAGATCGTCTTGGAGCTTTATAAAAAGGGAATTGAGCGCTGCTTTTTCGGGCATATCCACGGAAATTATGAGGCCGCGGCGGTCATAAATTATTCCGACATCGATTTTTATCTCGTTTCCGCCGATTTTCTGATGTTTGAACCGATGAAAATTGAACCGAAATCGAAAAAATCGTCGGATACTATCCTATAAAATTGCACAAAATGATTGACATTTTTTGTGTGAAATGGTATAGTAAATCATGTATGTAAAATAAAAAGTTGTGTTTGAAAACACTACGGAGGAAAAATGAAGCTGTTAAATACCGCCGATATCGGCACCAATCAGAAAGAGCTCGAAATTTTCATCGATCATGAAGCTTTCGAGACGGAATGTGAAAAGGCATACCGGAAAAGCGTCGCGAAGTTCAACATTCCGGGCTTCCGCAAGGGCAAAGCGCCGCGCAAAATGATCGAAAGAATGTACGGAGCGGGCGTGTTCTATGAGGATGCGATCAACGCGCTCCTGCCCTCGGCATATCCGGAGGCTGTAAAGGAAGCAGACCTTGATGTCGTGAGCCAGCCGGAAATCGACATCAAATCCTTGGACGGAAACGGCGTCGTCATTACGGCGAAGGTGTTTGTAAAGCCGGAAATCACGGTCAAGGAATACAAAGGTCTTGCGGCGACAAAGGAAGCGGTTGAAATCACGGAGGAAGCGGTGACGGCGGAGATCGACCGCGTCCGTTCGCGCAACGCCCGCGTCATCGAGATTACCGACCGCCCCGCGGCGAAGGACGACGAGGTCATTTTCGACTTCGACGGCTATGTGGACGGCAAGCAGTTTGAGGGCGGCAAGGCGGAGAAATACAATCTGAAGCTCGGTTCCGGTCAGTTCATTCCCGGCTTTGAGGATCAGATGATCGGAAAGAGCATCGGGGAGAATTTCGACGTCGAGGTTACGTTCCCCGAGGATTATCATGCGAAGGAGCTTGCCGGCAAGGCGGCGACCTTCAAGTGCCTGATTCATGAAATCAAAGTCTCCGAGCTGCCCGCGCTCGACGACGAATTTGTCAAGGACGTATCCGAATTTGACACGGTGGATGAATACAAAGCCGATGTCAAGGCAAAACTCGAAGAGAGTGCGAATAAGGCGGAGGACGCGAAGGTCGACGAGCAGCTCATGGACGCGCTCTGCGAGAACATCGAGGGAGAGATTCCCGAGGTGATGTTTGAGAACGAGGCGGAGAACTGCGTGCGCGATTATGAAAGCCGTCTCCGTTATCAGGGCATGGACCTCGATACTTTCATGAAATATACGGGACAGACGGTGGAGACACTGAAAGGTCAGTTCCGTCCGCAGGCGGAAAAACAGGTCAAGACACGGCTTGCGCTCGAATATATCGCAAAGGCGGAGAACCTTACGGCAACGGAGGAGGATATCGGCACCGAATATCAGAAGATTGCCGATGCGTATGGTCTCGAGCTTGACCGCGTAAAAGAAAGCATCGACGAAAAAGCGATTGCGGCGGATGTCGTGGTCGGCAAGGCGGCGCTTTTCGTGCATGACAACGCCGTTATTTCCGGTGCGGCTGCGGCTGCTCCCAAAAAGAGAGCGCCGAGAAAGAAAAAGACGGTCGAGGCGGAGCCTGAGACGGTGTCCGAGGCAAGCCCGGAGGAGACGTCTCCCGAGACCGAGACAAAAGCGGAATAATATGACAATCCGATTCGCAGACGCTATCGCCTGCGAATTTGATTATTTTCTTTGCAAAAGAACTGTCAGGTGCGGTTTTCAAATTCAGAGAAAGAACGTCCCGAGGGACGGCACAGGAGGTTATTATGGCATTGGTACCAATGGTTGTGGAGCAGACGAGCCGCGGCGAGCGCTCATACGACATTTATTCGAGACTTCTCAACGACAGAATCGTGTTTCTTGCCGACGAGGTGAACGACACCACGGCGTCTCTTGTCGTGGCGCAGCTGCTTTTCCTTGAATCGCAGGATCCGGATAAGGATATCAGCCTTTATATCAACAGTCCGGGCGGCTCGATTACGGCCGGTATGGCGATTTACGATACGATGAACTATATCAAGTGCGATGTTTCGACCATCTGCATCGGTATGGCGGCGAGCATGGGCGCATTTCTGCTTGCGTCGGGAACACCGGGCAAGCGTTTGGCGCTTCCCAACAGCGAAATCATGATTCATCAGCCGCTGGGCGGCATGCAGGGTCAGGCGACGGACATCAAGATTCATGCGGACAGAATCATCCGCATCCGCCAGACGCTCAATGAGATATTGGCAAAGGAAACCGGAAAGTCCGTCGAGCAGATTGCAAAAGACACCGACCGCGACAATTTCCTGTCTGCGGAAGAGGCGAGAGAATACGGACTCATCGACAAGGTGATCGATAAGAGAGTATAAGGGGAACATTTATGGCAGAAAACAACAAGGGAAGCGGCACCGTACACCGCTGTTCATTCTGCGGCCGGACGGAAAATCAGGTGAATTATCTGATTCCGTCGCAGAGCGGCGTCTATATATGCGATAACTGTGTATTCGCGTGCAGCCAGCTCATCGACGATTATGAAAGCTCGATGAAAAACGCGGCGGTGCCGGAGCTTTCCGAGCTGCCCCGTCCGAAGGATATCAAGGCGGTGCTCGACGAATACGTGATCGGACAGGATTCGGCAAAAATCGCGCTGTCGGTCGCCGTATACAATCATTACAAGCGAATCGCGTCAAAGAAAAAGGCAAAGGGCTCCGACAAAAAGGCGGAGGACGACGGCGTTGAGATTCAGAAGAGCAACGTGCTCCTGCTGGGGCCGACGGGCGTCGGCAAGACGTTTCTTGCGCAGACGCTGGCAAAGACGTTGAAGGTGCCGTTTGCGATTGCCGACGCTACGACGCTTACGGAGGCCGGTTATGTCGGCGAGGACGTCGAGAATATTCTGCTGCGGCTGATTCAGGCGGCGGATTACGATATCGAGCTTGCGGAAAAGGGAATCATCTATATCGACGAGATCGATAAGATCTCGCGGCGCAGCGAGAACCGCTCGATCACGCGCGACGTGTCCGGAGAAGGCGTTCAGCAGGCGCTGCTTAAAATCTTGGAGGGAACGGTCTCCAACGTTCCGCCTCAGGGCGGGCGCAAGCATCCCGGTCAGGATTTTATTCAAATCAACACGGAGAATATTCTCTTTATCTGCGGCGGTGCATTCGACGGACTTGAACAGATTATCGAGCAGAGAATGGGAAATTCGACAATCGGCTTCGGCGGCGAGATTAAAAAGAAGGCGGAGAAGGAAAAGGACGGCGGCATCTTAAAAAAGGTTACGGCGCATGACATCGTGAAATACGGTCTGATTCCGGAGCTTGTAGGCCGTCTGCCGGTCATCGTTTCTTTGGAGAATCTCGACCGTGAGGCGCTTGCGCGGATTCTGAAAGAGCCGAAGAACGCGGTTATCAAGCAATATAAAAAATTGTTTGGCATTGATGGAATTGACATCGAGTTCACCGATGATGCCGTGGCGAAAATCGCGGATCTTGCGATTGAGCGGGGAACGGGTGCGCGCGGTCTGCGTGCCATTATGGAGGAGGTCATGCTTCCGATTATGTACGACGCGCCGTCCATGCCGGATATCGAGGCGGTCGTCGTCGACGAAAAGGTCGTCGCCGAGCATGCCGCTCCGGAGTATAGGCTGAAAAAGACGGAGAATGCGCTTTCTCAGCCGGCTTAAATGAAAAATCAAAAAACGGATGCTTTTCCGTCACGGAAAAGCATCCGTTTTCTTTATGAATTTTTTCGGTATGTAGAAATGAAATGCCGTCGGTCAACAGGAGGAGAGCCGGATCAGCTTGTTTGCATTCTTTCTCGCTCTGTGCAGGTGAAAGTAAATGACGGCCGGCGCGGGTCTTATGGCCTTTTCTTCCGACGGGAGTTGAGGCTCGTACATGATAAGCGCATCTTCGAGAGGGGAATTTTTGTGGCGGATTAAATATTGATAAATCGCGGACAGAATATCAGGCTCCTTGCAGTGCTCCGGTATTTCCATCGTATCGAGAGCCCGACAGACTGCATTTTGCGCAAGGCTTTTGGTGTATTCCGCGGCGGAAATGAATTTTTTGAAAGAGCCTGCCTTTTCATCGAGACTGCGGAACAGTGCGGCAAACAGTCTGATAAACCCGCAAACGAACGCGATGACAATCGCTATTCCGATCATTCCCGGGATTTGTGCGTATTCTACCGATTCAAAACGCATATAATAATATGACCAAACGACGAGCAGGGCAGGCAAAAAGGCACTTATGACCGTTCCAAATGCGATAAACCAAAGCGGCTCTTTTGTGTGGATATTCCGGTATCTTTCCGCATTCGGGACTTGTTTTGCCAAAACCCGATTGTTGTCCGCCATTTTATAAAGACAAGTGAGAAGTCGGTCTGTCCGCCGGATGTCGCGCTGGGCACGGGTCACTTTTTTTAGAAGAACGAGCGTATTTCTGTCTTGCATGACGTCTCCTTTGGTGCTGTGATTTTGAACTGCTTTTTCTATTTTAGCGGATAATCCGCTAAAAGTCAATAGCGGATTATCCGCTATGATAAGATTCAATGTAGACAAAGAGAACGGATCGGGGATAGGGAATGTATAGGAGAATACGTGATCTGCGCGAGGATGCCGATTTGACGCAGCGTGAAATCGCGGAAATACTGAATTGCAGTCAGCGTGTTTACAGCAATTACGAGAGGGGAGAGCTTGATATCCCCACGGAAATTTTGATAAGACTTGCGAATTTTTACGATACGTCGGTGGATTATATTTTAGGCAGAACCGACCGGCGGGATTGGCAAAAATGACCGGACGACGAGAAGCATGGGCTTCTGTTGTCCGGTCGTTTTTTATGGCAGATGACATATTTGAAAATACGCTTTATTGGCAGGAAAGGATGTCGATGACAGTTTCTCCGTCCGTGATTTTCAGCGGTATTTTTGTCGCTGCATCGATGTAGAGCGTCATGCCGTCGCAGGTGCATATGTATACGGCGATTCCGCCGACGGTTTCGCTTTTGATTTTCCAAAGCGAGCCGCTGGAAAGACGGAAAAGGGAGATCCATTTTGCCGCTTTCAGTTTTTCCGCAGAGGAAAGCGGCATCGATGTTCCGTTATATTCCATCAGCGCTTCGTTTTCCCCTATCACAAAACGGATTCCCTTTGCTTCGTCACCACCGCAAAGCTCTACCGTGTCCTTTTCTCCGAGTGTGATTTTCGCAGAAAATTCATCGCCGTCGCTTATCTTGACTTCAAAGGAAGCGCCGTTTTTCTGATAGGATAAAAGCTCCGACATGCTCGGCGTCCCGCCACAGGAGAAAAGCAGCAGACAAAGTGCGGACAACAGGACGGCTGCAATCAGTTTTTTCATAATGCCCCCCGAAAAAAGAATTCTATCTCCAATATATTCGCTTTGAAAAAATCTATTCCGATGTTGCAAAAGAAAGTTTCTTATGCTATAATCTTTCATATCGGCAGCAAGGCGCCGGCTTTTGCTGCGATTCGGTTTGGCGCCGCTCGTCGCGGAGCGGCGGAATTTTTATGATAACAAAAGGAGCAGATTATATGACGCTTGTGATTATGGCGGCGGGAATGGGAAGCCGCTTTGGGGGAATGAAGCAGCTGACGCCGCTCACGGACGAGGGCGAATATATCATGGACTTTACAATTTATGACGCCGTGCTCGCCGGATTCGATAAATTTATCATCATCATCAAAGAGGAGCATGAGGAGCTGTTCGAGGAAAAAATCGGGCGCAGACTCCGCAAAAACGGAATCGACATCCGGTATGCTTATCAGAAGCAGGAGCTGCCCGCAGGCTTTACGGTGCCGGAGGGCAGAACCAAGCCCTTCGGAACGGGACATGCCATCATGTCGGCGGGCAGAATCGACGACAACTTCGGCGTTGTGAACGCGGACGACTGCTACGGACGCGACGCCTTTATGAAGCTTGCTTCCTTTCTGCGTGAGGCACACGACGGCGAGCGGGCACATTACTGCATGGTCGGCTATCAGGTGAAAAATACGCTGAGCGAAAACGGCAGCGTATCCCGCGGCGTGTGTCTTGCGGATAAGGAGGGCTATCTTCGTCGCATTGAGGAGCATAAAAAAATCGAACGGCAGCCGGACGGCACCATTATCAATACATTTGACGACGGAAGTGTGTGCACGCTCCCGGAGGATACGACGGTTTCGATGAACTGCTTCGGCTTTACCCCGTCCTTCACCGAGCATTTGGAGGAGATGTTTCTCCGCTTTTTGGAGGAGAACCGTGCGGATCTTACGAAATGTGAATTTTTCCTGCCCTCCGAGGTGCAGGAGCTGATCGATACCGGCCGCGCCGATGTGAAAATCCTCGCCTCCGATGCCGTATGGCAGGGCGTTACCAACCGTGCGGACAGCGAGATTTTCCGCGCGTTTATGCGTTCGGAAAAGGCGGCGGGCGTCTATCCGGCCTGTCTTTGGAAAAATGAAGCATAAATAGGTGTGGAAATGACGCAGATCAGTGAGATATTTTTATGGTTCATGCTGTATAGCATCGTCGGCTGGGCTTATGAGACGGTGGTTTGCTCCCTTATCAAGTATCATAGAGTAATCAACCGCGGCTTTCACATCGGGCCGTATTGTCCGATCTATGGAATCGGCGCCGTCATATGCTTCCTGCTTCTTGACGATATCCGATATCAGATTCCGGGGATTGGCGGTGTGCTTGTAATTTTTGTGATGTCCGGCTTTATCGCCTGCACGATTGAATATTTTATCTCATGGCTGATGGAAAAGCTGTTCCATGCGAGATGGTGGGATTACAGCGACAGACCGTTCAATCTGAACGGCCGCATCTGCCTTGGCGGCTTTTTCGTGTTTGGCGCCGGCGCGACGCTGGTACTATACTTCGTGCATCCGCTTTTGATGAAATTGACGGGAATGCTTTCTCCGTTTTGGACGAATTTGATTGCCGGAATCCTTGCTGTCATATATGCGGCGGACGCGGTCGTTTCGCTTTGCAGCTGCTTTGGCCTCAGCAAGACGATGCGGCATATCCATGATGAGCTTGAACGCCATATCGACATTCACATGGACGCGCTTACCGAAAAAGCGGCGGCGCATGAGAACAGCGCTTTTGCAAGGGCCGGGCGAAGTGTTCTTGTCAAGTATCATGATTTCAGCATGAGTCTCAAAAATAGAGAGCTTCGTTTCTTAAAGGCATTTCCCGGGTTAAAGGTGCCGTCCCTGCGGGAGAGCGGATTTGTTGAGAAGCTTCGCGAATATATGAAAAAAGAGAAAAAAGGCGGGCATGATAAAACGGAAAGATGAGCGGCGCCGGTGCAGGAGGGAAGAATGAAGCGTCTTATTTTGGTGGGCGGAACAATGGGTGTCGGCAAAACGGCAGCGAGCCTTGCGCTTACGCGGATTCTGCCTGACAACGTGTTCCTTGACGGTGACTGGTGCTGGAAGATGGCGCCCTTTGTCGTGACTGACACGACAAAGGCTATGGTGATGGACAACATCACACATTTGCTTTCTAATTTTCTGCGATGTGACGCCATTGAAAATGTGATTTTCTGTTGGGTGATGCATGAGCAGGCGATCATCGACGGGATTCTCGCGAGACTGCCGCTCGACGGCGTTTCGGTATCCGCCTTTTCTCTTGTGTGCTCGGAGACAGCACTTCGGGAAAGACTTGCGGGCGACGTTGCCGCCGGGCTTCGCACGGAGGATGTGATAGAACGGAGTATACCGCGTCTTTCTCTGTATGAGGAGCTGGATACGGTGAAAGTCGATACGACGGCGCTTTCGCCGGAGGAAACCGCGGAGAGGATAAAAGAGATGCTGTAAAGTATCTCTTTTGAAAAAGGAGAAACGTGTCCTTTTCTTGTGCGGACAAGAAAAGAACGAAAAGAAGCCGCAAGCCTCCGGCTTGACCGTTCGTGCGAGCCAAGAGCACGTCTCGTCGGCTCCCGGCACGTGTTTGCGTACCGCAGGGGTACGCAATCCACGGCGGAACACGCCGAACGGACAGCGAGCGCGCTCCGGCAGCTTTGCGCCTGCGGGCGCGGATTTCCCAGCCGCACTTGCTTCTCGCACGGGGAGTGGTGGCCTGTGCGAGCCCCGCGAGCACTGCAACACCTTTCGAGCCGTGTGCATGCACTTTCCAGTAGATGGATGGGAGTTTGAGGCGGAAGCCTCAATGAGTCTTTTGGTGCTTTTCTCCTCAGTGAGAAAAGCACATTTCTTTCTCCTTTGGCAAAGGCGGAACGTGTCCTTTTCCCCGTCGGACAAGAAAAGAACGAAAAGAAGCCGCAAGCGTACCGCTTGACCGTTTGTGCGACCGGCAGCGGTTCGGTGGCGGCTATAAAAGACGGCATCCACGCTCACAAGGCTCGCGTGATCCGTCAATCGCCGCCGTTTTTGCGGGTATCATGCCGGAAAGCGCTCACGCGGCGCGCGCCTTGCGCCTGCGGGCGCGGGTTTCCAGCCGCACGCAATTCCCGCACGGGGAGTGGTGGCCTGTGCGAGCCCCGCGAGCACTGCAACACCTTTCGAGCCGTGTGTATGTGCTTCCCAGCAGATGGAGGGGAGTTTGAGGCGATAGCCTCAATGAGTCTTTTGGTGCTTTTCTCCTCAGTGAGAAAAGCACATTTCTTCTCCTTTGGAAAGGAGAGAACGCATGCTTTTCTTTACAGAAAGAAAAGCATCAAAAGAACTGCAAGCCTCCGGCTTGACCGTTTGTGCGGCCGGCAGCGGTTCGGTGGCGGCTATAAAAGACGGCATCCACGCTCGCAGTGCTCGCGTGATCCGTCAATCGCCGCCCCTTTTGCAAATATCATGCCGGAGAGCGCTCACGCGGCGCGCGCCTTGCGCCTGCGGGCGCGGACTTCCCACTCGCAGTTGCGTCCCGCACGGCGAATGTTGGCTTGCCGAGCGAAGCGAGAGCAAACAACTGTTGGGAGCCGTGTGTATATACTTTCCAGTAGATAAATGAGAGTCCGAGACAGCGTCTCGGTGAGTCTTTTGGTGCTTTTCTCCTCAGTGAGAAAAGCACGTATCTTCTCCTTTGGAAAGGAGAAAAAGAGAAACTCATAAGGGAATGCTCCCTTATGAGTTTCTTTTTTATGTTTCGATTCCCGCAAACTGCGACATATAAAGATTATAATACACGCCCTTCTGGCTGAGAAGCTCGTCGTGGTTTCCGGCTTCGCATATCCGTCCGCCGTCAAGAACGATGATTTTATCCGCATCGCGGATGGTGGAAAGGCGGTGCGCGATGATGAGCGTTGTTCTTCCGTGCATCAGATGCAGCATTGCTTCCTGAATGTGCATTTCCGTGCGGGTATCGACGCTGGAAGTCGCCTCATCGAGTATCAGGATTTTCGGATCGGCAAGCACGGCACGTGCAATCGAAAGCAGCTGCCTTTGTCCGTTGCTGATGTTGCCGCCGGCCTCCGCAAGCTGGGTATCATATCCTTCCGGCATTCTCTCAATGAAGCTGTCGGCATTCGCGGTGGCCGCTGCTTCTCTTATTTCCTCGTCGGTGGCATCCAGTCTGCCGTAACGGATATTCGCGCCGATCGAATCGGAGAAAAGCACGGTATCCTGCAAAACGATCGCGATGTTCTTTCGCAGAGAATCCTTTGTGATATCCCGGATGTCGGTGCCGTCGAGAAGAATCTCGCCGGAATCCGTTTCATAGAATCGGGTGAGAAGATTGATGATGGTCGTCTTGCCGGATCCGGTCTTGCCGACGATGGCGATCTTTTGCCCCTTGTCGACTTCAAGACAGAAATCCTTTAACACCGGCTCTCCCGGCACATAAGAAAAATTGATATGCCGGAACGACAGTCTGCCCGTGATTTCATCGCTGTCAAGAATAATTTTCCCTTCGTCGATTTCCGACGGTTCCTCCATAATTTCAAACACGCGCTCCGCACCGGTCACCGCATTGAGGATTGAGGTATACTGGTTTGCGATTTCGTTGAGCGGTCTTGTGAACTGTTTGGAGAACTGAATGAAAAGGAATACCGTGGTAACGCTGAACCGTCCGTTGATGGCAAAGGCCACGCCTGCGGTGACGATGAGAAGGAATCCGATGTTATTGATGATGTTCATAAGCGGTCCCATGACACCGCCGAAGATTTCAGCCTTGATGCCCGTCTTTTTCAGAGCGGAGCTGGTTTCGCGGAATTCTTTTTTAATTTTTTCCTCTCTGGAAAACGCGATGATCGTCCGATATCCCATGACGCTTTCCTCCACTTCGGCGTTGAGCTCGCCGAGCAGCTTTTGCTGTGCCGCGAAATACCGTCTGACACGCTTGGTCAAAAATGTCGTGGCGAGCAGCGTGAGGGGAATCGTGACGATGCTGATGAGCGTCATTTCCCAGCTGTAATAAAGCATGATGCAGAATGCACCGATGATGGTGATGACGCTGGAAATAAGAGAGGTCACCGACTGAGAAATCGTATTGGAGATGTTTTCGATATCATTGGTCATGCGGCTCATGATATCGCCGTGCGGATGATTGTCGGTATATCCGATGGACAGCTTCTCGATGCGCCGGAAGAGGTCTCCCCGCATGGTTTTTACCGTCGTCTGAGAAAGCTTGGCGGAAAGCCGGCTCTGTATGTAGGAGAACAGCGACGACGCCACAAACAGTACGGCGAGTATGACGAGGATTCTAATCATCGAATCGAAGTCGATGACGGGCTTTCCGCTTGACGTCGTCATCTTTCCGCCCATCGATTCGGGCGTCAGATAGTTGAGCGCTTCCGTCTGCATGGTCGGCGCGATAAGCGTGACCGCGGCGGATGCAATGACACAGATGACCATGATAATGAGCAGAATTTTGTTTTTCCCGATGTAGCCGAGGAGCTTGGAAACGGTCTTTTTGAAGTTTTTCGGCTTTTCCGCCACCATAGGGCCTCTGGGGCCTCCGGGACGGCGCCCGCCGGGCATCATCATGCCGATATCGGCGTTTCTTTCCTTTTTCGCTTCGTTATTCAATTTCCTCACCCCGTTTCAGCTGAGAATAATAAATGTCGCGGTAAATCTCACTTGATTCCATGAGCTCCTCGTGGTTTCCCGAGGCGGCGACCGTTCCGCCGTCGAGAACGAGAATCCGGTCGGCGCTCATAACGGAGGCGACACGCTGGGCAATCGTGATGACGGTAAGCGTGCCTTCTTTTTCGCGAAGCGCTTTTTGCAGCTTGGCACTGGTGGCAAGGTCGAGCGCGGACATGCTGTCGTCGAAGATGATGACTTCCGGCTTCTTTAAGAGGGCGCGCGCGATGGCAAGCCGCTGTTTTTGTCCTCCGGAAAGGGACGCGCCCTTTTCGGCGATTATCGTGTCATATCCTGCGGCAAAGCCCGTGATAAATTCGTCCGCCTGTGCGACTTTGGCCGCTTTCCGAAGCTCCTCGTCGGAGGCAGATTCATCTCCCCAACGCAGATTTTCCGCGACGGTGCCGGAGAAAAGCTCGCTTTTTTGAAGGACGAACGAAATTTTCGAGCGCAGAGTATCCAGCGAGTAATCCTTTATGTTTACACCGTCGAGAAGGATTTCTCCCTCCGTCGGATTGTAGAAACGCGGAATCAGGCTGACAAGCGTCGTCTTGCCGGAGCCTGTCGCGCCGAGAATGGCGAGATTTTCTCCGGATTTTATATCGAGATCGATGTCATGGAGCACCGGCTCGCCGGCCGTATCGGGATAGCGGAAGGATACGCCGCGGAATACGAGATGACCGGGCTTTTCCTCCTCGCCGGTTCCCTCATAGGCGCCGTCCGTGATCGTGGGAACGCAGTCGAGCACCTCGTTGATACGCTTTGCAGAGGCTTGTGCTCTTGATATGAACTGAAACATTGTGGATATCATCATGACGGAGTTCAGAATCTGCATGATATACTGAATGACAGCCATGACCTCACCGACTTCGATGGCGCCGTGTCCGACTTCGATTCCGCCGATCAGAATAACCGCGATAACGGCGATGTTCATGACCACCATCATGAGCGGGGAGAGCAGCGCCATGATATACTGTACGCGCAGTGTGACAGCAAAAAGATTGCCGTTTGCTTTGTCGAAGCGCTTGGTTTCATGCTCCTCGCGCACGTAGGCCTTGACGACACGCGCGCCGGAGACGTTTTCTTGAACGACGGAGTTGACGTCGTCAAGTCTGTCCTGTACCTGCTCGAATATCGGCTTGATCTTGCGCATGACCAAATAGACAATCAGAAGCTGGATCGGAAGCGAAACCGCGATGACGATGCCGAATTTGATATTCAGAGAGATCGCCATGATGATGCCGCCGACAAACATGATCGGCGCCCGGAAAAAGGAGCGCAGTCCCTGCGCTATGAAGTTCTGCACCATCGTGACGTCGTTCGTCATTCTTGTGACAAGGGAGCCGACGGTGAATTTATCCGTTTGCTCCGGTGAGAGCGCCATCACATGAGCGAAAGCATCCTGACGCAGGTCGTTGCCGAAGCTCTGAGATGCCGCGGAGGCAAAGCCTGCCGCGCCGACGCCCGTGACGCCGCCGAGAATGACGAGAACCATCATTTTGACGCCGTAGCTTGCGACGATGCTCATGCCTTCCGATACGGATTCTGCATAAATGCTGTTGTTGACGATATCGGACATGATTGTGGGCAGAGAGAGATCGACGAGGACCTCCGCGATCATGAACAGCGGAGAGAAAATTGCGATATACCAATAAGGCCTCAGGTATATGAAAAGCTTTTTCATATGCCGTCGGAGGTCCTTTCCGAGGTCTCGTTGGATTCCAAAATGTTGTCCCGAATCTTTTTGAGGCAGCGCAGAAGGGTTTCCTCCTCGGTTTTGTCGATGCCGGAAAGCATGATCCTTTCAAATTCCATGATGTTTTCGTGGTGCTTGAGATCGAGCTCGCGCCCCTTGTCGAGCAGATATACGCGGGTCTGACGCATATCGACGGCATCGGTTTCACGCTTCACGAGTCCCTCCGCTTCCATGCTTTTGAGCGCGACGCTGACGGTTGGCGCTTTGAGATGCGTTCCCTTTGCAATGGAAAGCTGTGTCACGCCGTCGCCGCGCGCAAGGAACATCAGCACCTGCCGATATCCGTTTTTAAATCCGAGCTCTTCGGATTTTTCCCGCATCCTGTCGCGGAACAGCTTGGAGATTTCGTTGATGAGCATACTGGGCTTGGGTTCCCCGAGACATTTTCCGTCTCTGATTTCCTGATTATGTACCATAGTGGCCTCCCATTATTATTAGTTAGAAAACTAATTAAAAGCATATAAGAAAAAAGCCGCTTTGTCAAGCATTTTTTTTCGGTGTTTACAATTTGTTCAAAAGATAGGAAAGGCGATAGCTCGATTGCGGCATCAAAAAGACGGCTTTGCGCTTGTTTTTTATGCTTTCCAGATCCGTGCGAAAAGCTTTTGTAAAGCCAATGCCGGTAAAAAGGGCGGAGCGGCGGTTTTCGTCTGTCTGCTGTGCTTGCGCTCGGCATGCATAGCTCGCAGGAAGAAAGCCATCCCTTGCGGACAGTTTTCGGTAAATTGAAAACCATCCGACAAGCGGATGGTTTTCAAATAGATTTATGCGGCTTGACAAAGTCCCTTTTGTCAATGATTATTTTGAGGGAGCTTCGCTGCCCTTTTCGTCTGTCACCAGCGCTTTGACGCTCGCGGCAAGTCCGGCAAGAGACTGAATTTCACTCGGAATGATGATCTTGGTCGCTTTTCCGTCGGCGGCCTTTTCAAAGGCTTCGAGACTCTTGATGGCGATAACTTTGTCGGACGGAGCAGCTTCGTTGATCTTCTTGATACCCTCTGCGGTGGCTTCCTGCACTTTCAGAATGGCTTCGGCTTCACCCTCGGCTTCCCGGATTCTCGATTCCTTTTCCGCTTCCGCAAGAAGGATTTGTCTTTGCTTCTGCGCCTCGGCGTCGAGAATCATCGCCTGCTTTTTACCCTCGGCGACGAGGATTGTGGAGTTCTTTTCACCCTCGGCGCGGAGAATCAGCTCGCGGCGCTCGCGTTCCGCCTTCATCTGCTTTTCCATCGCGTCCTGAATTTCGCGGGGCGGAATGATGTTTTTCAGCTCGACGCGGTTGACCTTGATTCCCCACGGGTCGGTCGCCTCGTCGAGAATCACGCGCATTTTCGTATTGATGATATCGCGCGAGGTCAGTGTGCTGTCAAGCTCAAGCTCGCCGATGATGTTACGCAGTGTGGTCGCCGTGAGATTTTCAATCGCGGCGAGCGGCGATTCCACGCCATAGGTGAAGAGCTTGCAGTCGGTGATTTGGAAGAAAACGACCGTGTCGATCTGCATTCTGACGTTATCCTTTGTGATAACGGCCTGCGGTTGGAAGTCCGCCACCTGCTCCATGAGGGAGATTTTCTTGGCGATTCTCTCGACGAACGGGACTTTCCAGTGGAAGCCGGTATTCCATGTCGAGTGATAAGTTCCAAGCCGTTCCACAACATAAGCGCGTGCCTGCGGGACGATATTGATGTTTGCAATGAGGATAACCAAAACAACTGCGACGACGATACCGATGATAATCCATTCCATAATAAAGCACCTCTCTTTTTCCTTGATATGTAATTTTATTTTTTGCAGATCAGCTTGACGCCCTCGATGGCGACGACGTTTAAGATTTCGCCCTTTTCATATTTTATGTCCTTGTCATAGGAGCGGGCTGTCCAAATCTGTCCCCTCACCTTGACCTGACCTATCCCCTCGATATTGTCGATAGGCTCCATGACAATCGCTTCCTCACCGATTACGGCGTCCGCATTGGTTGCGGTCCGCTTCAATCCGAGCGTCTTTTTGAAGATGACCTTCGTGAATATGAGCAGCAGCGCCGAGCATACCACAAAAACCGTGATTTGAATCCATAAGGGAACCGGGAAAAACGACAAAATCAAAGAGACGACGGCTGCCGGTATGAACCAAATGGAAACGAGCGCACACGTAGAAGCTTCGAGAATCACCGCCAAAATGATCACGCCGAGCCAAACAAACGGCATATACTCCATGATAAATCCCCCTTTCAGGCTTTATATTCTTATCATATCATAAATTCGTGATTTTGTAAATGGAAATTTGGATTATAAACGAATAAACTTTGTAAATTCACTTTTGGGCGGGCCAAACGGAAGAAATATCATGAAAAGCGTTGAAAATTTCATAATTATTGGTATAATATAATATGTGGAAATCTTTATAATTTATGTGAAAGGATACAGGCAAATGTCTTTTGAACGAAAAGAGCTTGCAAACGGTATTTATTTTAACACAGTTCATGAAACAAAGTTCAAAGCAAATTTGATTTCAATCCGCTTTGTCGTGCCGCTGTCGGCGGATACGGCGGCGAAGAACGCGCTTTTGTTTCCGGTGCTGCTCAGAGGCAGCGAGCATTATCCGGATATCGGGAAAATTCGCCGCGAGGAGGAATCGATCTACGACACCGGTATCTCCGACAGCGTGTATAAAAGAGGCGATCTCCAAATTCTCGAGCTTCGCATGAATCTTTTGGAGAATCAGTATGCGATCGACGGCATGGACATCACGGGACGGGCGATGGCGCTTTTGGAGGATATTCTGTTCCATCCCGTGACGGAGAACGGCGCATTCCGCGGGGAATATGTCGAAAGCGAAAAACGGATGCTCATCGACGACATCCGCGCACAGGTCAACGACAAGCGCCGCTATGCGACGATGCGTCTTGTCGAGGAGATGTTCGAGGGCGACGCGTTCGGGCTTTCGGAGCTCGGTACCGCGGAGGCGGTATCGGCAGTCTGCCCGGGCTGTCTTATGGCGCAGTACCGGGAGGTCCTTGCCCGCGCGCGCGTCGAAATCTTTGCCGTAGGCAATTTCGATTTTGAGGCACTTTCGGAACGCTTTGCCGCCATGTTTGCCAAGGTCTCGCGAACGGAGCCGTACCCGCTGGAAACGACGGTGCTGGCAAAGCCGCGCGAGAAAGTAAAAACGGTCTATGAGCATCAGAATATCACACAGGGAAAGCTGTCTCTCGGATTTTTCACGGGACATTCCGTCTCGGACGGGGATTATCACGTCATGCAGGTGCTCAATACGGTATACGGTGCCGGCGTGACAAGCAAGCTGTTCCTCAATGTGCGCGAGAAGCTGAGCCTTTGCTATTACTGTTCCTCCTCGGAGAACGGCCAAAAGGGCTATATGACGGTCAATTCCGGCATCGAGTTTGCCAATGAGAAAAAGGCGGTGGATGAAATCCTCGCCCAGCTCGACCATATGAAAAACGGAGAGATTACGGAGGGAGAAATCGCGGATGCGAAGCTTGCGCTGATCGATTCCGCAGGCCGCGTGGGCGACAGCACAAATTCTCTCATGAACTGGTATTTTGCCTGTGTGATGAATGAGGAAATCCTGACGCCGGAGGAGAAAATCGAGCGGTTCCGTGCCGTGACGAAGGATGAAATTGTCCGCATGGCGCAGGATATCAAGCTCGACACCTATTATTTCCTCTGCGGAAAGGAGGCATCCGCCAAATGAATGACAAAAGAATAACGGAAAGAACGACGGATTTCGGCGAAAAATATTATTATACGAAGCATAAAAGCGGGCTTGAAATTTATGTGATGCCCAAGGATTTTGCCACAAGCTTCGCCATGTTTTCGACGAAATACGGCGCCATCGACAACTGCTTCAAGCTCGAGGGCGAAGCGGAATTTCATAAGGTGCCGGACGGCATCGCGCATTATCTCGAGCATAAAATGTTTGAAAACGAGGACGGCGTGGATACCTTCTCCCGATTCGCGAAATACGGCGCGAATGCCAACGCCTTTACCTCCGGCACGATGACCTCGTATCTGTTCTCCTGCACGGAGCACCTGAGAGAAAATCTCGAAATTCTTCTCGATTATGTGTCGAAGCCCTATTTTACGCCGGAGAACGTGGAAAAGGAACGCGGCATCATCGGGCAGGAAATCCGGATGTATGAGGACAATCCCGGCTCCGCCATCTATTATAATTTGTTGGAAGCGATGTATGAGAAGAATCAGACGCGCATCAATGTGGCCGGCACGGTGGAATCCATCGCCGAAATCACGCCGGAGCTTCTCTATGACTGCTATTATACGTTTTATAATTTCTCCAATATGACGCTGTGCGTGTCCGGCCGCGCGGATATGGATATGGTGCTGGACGCCGTAGACCGTATCCTGCCGGAGCGCGAGCAGAAAACGATCGTGCGCAACTATTATTCCGAGAAGCCGGAGGTTTTCAAAAAGCGCACCTCGGCGGAATTTGAGGTGGCAAAGCCGATGTTCCTCATCGGCGTTAAGGATATCGATATTTCCTCCGACAGCCGGGTGAGAATGAAGAAAAAGACGGAGATGGGGATTCTCACCGACATGCTGTTCGGCTCGACTTCGCCGTTTGCCATCGACGTATATGAAAGCGGGCTTGTAAACGGCTTTGACGCCGGCTACGATCACGGCCGTGACAGCTCGAAGATCCTTTTGGAGGGGGAAACGGACGATCCCGAGGTGGTATATGGGAAATTTGTTTCCTATATCGAAAAGAACCGGAGGGAGGGGCTTTCCCGCGAGGATTTCGACAGAATCAAAAGAGCGTCTTATGCTTCCTATATTAAGATGTTTGATTCCACAAAGCTCGCGCAGTCCTTCACCTATATGATTCACGACGACTGCGACCCGTTCGACTACGGCGAGGCGCTGAAAGCTGTGACCTTTGAAGAGGTGGAAGCGCTGTTTGAAACGCTTTTCCATGAGGAATATTACGCGATGAGCGTGGTAAATCCCATTCAAAAATAAAATGGACAGAAGCCGGCGGGCGGCATTTTTGCCGTCCGGCAATCCCGGTCGGGGTTCTCTCCGACGTGACGCATACGGAGGCGGGCTTCGGGACTTTGGCGGGCTATGATTGAAAGGAGAAAGCATGGGACGTATATCAACGATTTCGTTCCCGGGACTTGGCATCGGGGAGTTTACGATCAACGGCGTGGCACTGTCGTTTAACATCGGCAATTTTCCCGTTACGGTCATGTGGTACGGCATTATCATCTGCATCGGTATTTTTGCGGGCTTCGGCTATTTTGCGTACCGCGCGAGAAAGGTGTGGATTTCCTTTGACGATATTCTCGACATCACGCTTGTGACCGTTATCACCGCAGTGATCGGCGCAAGACTGTATTTCGTGATCTTTTTCGGCGGATTTTTAGAAACTGGCGGTACCTTTTGGGAGAATTTGGGCGGCACCCTCTATAACATCGTCGCCATTTGGAATGGCGGACTTGCGATTTACGGCGGCATCATCGGCGGCGCACTGGCGGTCTGTCTGATGTCAAGACGCAAAAAAATCGGATTTTTCAAGCTTACCGATATGATTGTCCCCGGCGTTATGCTTGGTCAGATCATCGGAAGATGGGGAAATTTCTGTAACGGAGAGGCGTTCGGCTCGGAAACGACGCTTCCTTGGCGCATGGGGCTTTGCAATTATGAAACGAATTATCAGATGATCTATGTGCATCCGACATTTTTGTATGAGTCGCTTTGGAACCTTGTGGGCTTTATCCTTATCAATGCGTTCTATAAAAAACGGAAATATCACGGGGAGGTCACCATGTGGTATTTCACATGGTACGGCCTCGGGCGCGCCTTTATCGAGCTTCTGCGCACGGATTCGCTGATGCTTGGAAGCGTTCGGGTGTCCTCTCTGCTTTCCTTCATTCTTGTCATTGCGGTCGTTCCGTTTGTTTTCATTCTGCGGGATAAATATAAGAAGCTGTCCGCATTGGGTGCCATCGAGATGGGCGAGATTGTGACCATTCCGGCACTGCTCGGATATTCAAAGAACGCCGTGCAGAACGCGGAATCTGCGGAAGAGACAATGGTCTCGGATGCGAGCGGGCAGGCTTCGCAGGAAAATGCGGAGGAAGCGCCGGAAACGGATGCGGATACCGAAGAAAACGAAACGGCGGAATGCTCCGGTGATTCGGAAAGCGGCGGCAATGTGCCGACGGAACTGCCCGAAGCGCCGGAATCGGAAGAAAAATCGGAAACGGACGGCCTGACAGAGGACGAACCGGACACAGAGGAGAAGAGTGAAGATGGCACAGATCATTGACGGAAAGAAAATATCCTCCGAGATGAGGGCGGAAATCTCGGAGGAGGTAAAAGCTTTGGCACAGCAGGGGGTCGTTCCCGGGCTGGCGGTCATTATCGTAGGGGAGGATCCCGCCTCAAAGGTGTATGTGCGCAACAAGGGACGGGCGTGCGCCGAGGTCGGTATTTATTCCGAAATCATTGAGATGCCGGAGAGCACATCCGAGACGGAGCTGCTTGCGAAAATCGCCGAGCTCAATGCCCGCCCGGAAATCAACGGGATTTTGGTTCAGCTTCCTCTGCCGCGTCATATCAACGAAAGCGCCGTGATTGCGGCGATTTCTCCGGATAAGGACGTGGATGCGTTCAGCGAGGTCAACGTCGGCAAAATCATGATCGGCGATTTTCGGTTCCTGCCGTGTACGCCCGCGGGCGTCATGGAGCTTCTGCGGCGCTCCGGAATCGAGATCGAGGGGAAAAACGCGGTCGTCGTCGGGAGAAGCAATATCGTTGGCAAGCCGCAGGCGATGCTGCTGCTCCATGCCAATGCGACGGTGACGGTCTGCCATTCCCGAACGCGGAATCTCGCCGAGATTTGCCGCGGGGCGGATATCCTCGTCGTGGCGATCGGCAAAGCGGATTTTATCACAGCGGATATGGTGAAGCCCGGCGCTGTGGTAATCGACGTCGGTATGAATCGCAGACCGGACGGCAAGCTCACCGGAGACGTGGACTATGCCGCGGTGTCCGAGGTTGCCGGATATATTACGCCGGTGCCGGGCGGTGTCGGGCCGATGACCATTACGATGCTGCTCCGAAACACCGTCACCGCCGCCCGACTCGCGCATGAAAAGAAATGATTTTTTTGGATTGCCCGGCGGGCTTGAAATCAAAAAAGGGCGCGAAAAAGGCAAAAATAGCAAGGCGGAGCGATTGACAAAAAGAAGAAGAATGTGATATAATGGGAAACAGCAAAGAATTGCTTCCGGCAATTCGGGGCGTTTTACGCGCACGAGAAGTGCGCGCGAAACGCCCCCTCACGGGGTACCCCCTCACGGGGTACCTCGTTTTTTGTTGTCAAGGAATGGGATTCCGCCGTGAAAAAAACACAATATATTTATACATAGGAGGAAAACCCATGAAACAAAAGAAGAGGGGCTTTACGCTGGTAGAGCTCGTCATCGTCATCGCCGTCATCGCGATTCTCGCCGGCGTCATGATCGCCGTGTTTGCGAATGTTGTGAATAAGGCGAACGACTCCGCGAAATTGCAGGATGAGAAGCAGGCGGAGATTCAACAGAAGCTCGAGGATATCGAGAAGAAGCTGGAAAATCAGAACTGGCTCGGCTGGGAGGATTTCGAGAATGAGCTCGCCCAGCAGATTGCCAAGATAGAAGAAGGCCAAATCGGACAGGCGGAGGTTGAGGCTGCTATTAAGACCGCGATCGAGCAGTATGCCGGAAGCGACACGGCTCTGACCGAGGAACAGGTGCAGGCAATCATCGAGCGCGCGATGAGCGGACAGCTCACACAGGCGCAGGTGGAAACGATTGTCAGAAAGTATACGGCTGAAATCGACGGCGGCGCTTCCGCATCGCAGATTCAGAAAATTGTCAATGCCGCCATGGCAAATCAGCTGACAGCTCCGCAGGTCAGCCAGCTGATGAAAGAGCTGGTAAAGGGAGACTTGACCAATTTGGATACCAAGCTTTCTACGCTTGTCACGAACGTCAAGAATCTTGAAATTAAAATCGACGACCTGAGCGGTAAGATTACGTCGGCGATGAGTGATACCGTTACAAGATTGAATACGAGAGTGGGAATCACCGGTGCCAAGACCGTTGTGGAGGCGGTGGCCGCCGCAAAGGAAATCGGCATTGACCTGAACACGCTTGATATGCAGAACGTTGTTTGGGATGAGACCGAGGACAAATTTGTAGAGGGCACATCTTCTGTGAATCAATGGCTGTTTGTTAAGAGCGGGGATGCACTTTCCACTGTTTACAGCAACTATTTGCAGGGCGCATGGAGCGGCGAGCTTACGACCTCGACCGGACTTGCCGTCGGTGAGAATCAGGATGTAAATGTCACGGTGGCGACGGAGGATGCCAAAACGGTAGACGTATATACCAACGGCGGCACGCTGACAGTCAACGCGCCGAACGCCACGGTCAATCATTACGGCACGGCTGTGATGGTCAATGTCAATGCCGTCGCAAAGGCTTCCTATCATCTGTATGGAAAGATAATCGGCAATATCGTCCTGAAATCAGGCCGTGTCGTCGCGGAGGCCGGTTCTTCTGTCTCTGCTATTATTGCGGATACCGCTGATTCCGCAGCGGTTCAGATTGAAGTAACCGTGTCGGCGAAGGTCGGCTCTGTTGCGGCAACAGCGGCGGGCATTCTGACGGCGGAGAACACGACGGTTTCGGCTGCGGCGACCGTAAAGGTGGATACGGCGGTAAGCTCCGACACTGTGAATCTGTTTGCCGGAGGTCTCGGCACCAAAGAAAGCCCATACCTGATTGCAACGGCGGAGCAGCTGGCTTCTATTTTAAGGGGAACTGCATCTGAAAAGATATATTATTCTTTGGTCAATGATATAACGATAACCAAATCGATAAGCGAAAATGATGCATGGGGAGATCCTATAAACTCCGGAATGGCACCGTTGGTTTTTGCTTCATTGAATGGCAACGGATATTCTATCAAGGATGAAAGCGGCGATATTGGTAATCTTATTCCGTATACAAGCAATTCTGAAATTACTGATATAAAGTTTTTTGTATCAAATTCTGTGGTAAATTACGCACAATCCATGACTTCTTTTGAAAATGTTATGGTATCTGGAAATATGGCAGTTGACCGGAATACAGGCGCCTTTGTTACATATGCGAACGGAAACATATCTTTTAAAAACTGCCGGAGTGAAGCCAATATAACAGGTACGGCTGGTTCCGGAGGATATAACGCCGTGTTTGTGGGTTATGCTTTCCCTAATGGAACTTTGAATTTGACTTTTGATAATTGTATAAATGCAGGATCGCTCGTGTGCGGCAAGGCTGCTATGTTTTTGGGGAATAACAGTGCTAATCAGGGAACTGTAAAGATCGATGTTAAGAACTGTACGAATGTCGGCACGATTCGCTCGACATATATAGGAGCGGAATATAAATGGAATCATTATGTGGCGACAGGTGCTCATCTTAACAACACGGTTATTTTAGATGGCGTGACCTTAGATAGCGCTACATTGTCCGTTTCACTGTCCGGAGGCTTCTATCAAGGTCCGAATGATACAATGAACATAGTGAAAAATACAGATAAAACCTTTACATTTACAAAATCGAATGATGTAAACGTGGCATATTATGTGGTTTCTGTTGGCGTGTATACAGGTTTGTTAGATGCAGATGGAAACGATGCTGGTACAGATATTTTCTATGCGACCGAACGTATTGATTCTGTTGGTACCGAAAGCTATGTTACAGCGTTAAAGTATTTGTCTTTTGTTGATGATAGTGATTCCAATGAAACGGTTGCCGACAATAAAGCGGTTACAATAGATGGGGTTCAGTATTATTGTATCAGCGGCGAACGGATAACATTAAAAGGTGCTGTTAAGGCTCCAAGCTTTGTTACTGTTTCGGCTTATGATGCAAATGGCAATCTGATTTCTTCCGCAAGCTTAAATTAAATGAAAGAGGTAAACGCATGAAACAAACCAATAAGAAAAAAGGCTTTACGCTTGTCGAGCTTGTCATCGTCATTGCGGTGATTGCAATTCTTGCGGGCGTGATGATTGCCACATTCTCGAATGTGGTGGAAAAGGCAAATGCTTCCAAAGCATTTCAGGAAGCGAAATCGAGAATCGATGCGGCATATATCAACTGCCTGACCGAAGAAAAATCTGTGGATTATGTTTCGGTTGGAACAGATGGTTCAGTTGTTTTTTATGCAGAGGAAAATGCAGATGTAAAATCGACCGAAAATGTTTCTTTTTACAAAATTGCTGAGGTGACAAAAGAGAAAGCGATTGTTGTCAAATTGGGAACCGACGATGTCTACCTTTATGTGACAACAGACGGATATTCCGTAGTAGAGGGGATTCCGGAAGGATTTGCCGGAGAGGACGGCGAGCTTGACACGTCCAAAGTTGTAGCTGCTATGACTTTTCCATCCGAGGAGAGCACTCCTACTACCTAAACCGGCGATAGAAAGCGAAAGCTTTTTATCATATAGCGTGATGATCACGCACTCCTAAAGAAATGGCGGAAAGGCGCGTTGCGGAGCGCCTTTCCGCTTTTTATACGGAAATTTATTTTTCTTCTCCTAATTTTATTGACAATATATTTAAAATGTATTATAATAATCAAAAATAGTTTGTTTTTAATCTTTGAATTGACAAAAAACAATATATACTGGCGTGACGAAATGGCAGACGCGCTGGTCTTAGGAACCAGTGGGCAGCCGTGCAGATTCAAGTCCTGCCGCCCGTACCATTTTGATTGAAAAAATGCGGCTTTGCTGAAATAAAAGGTTGGGGAGAAAAGGATCGGAAAAAGCTGATCTTACGGGAGTTGCTCGTCATAATATAGTAAAAAATGTATTGAAAAGAATAAAAAAATATGGATTTTTTAAGATTTTCGACATATTTTTCTTTTTTTTTCGCTTTTTTTTTATTATAATATCCAAAATGCATTTCTTTTTGTATAATTATCAGACTTTCATCACGCTGTTGTCTTTTTGTACACGTAACATCTTTGTAGGAGATTATAATGAATAATATTTATGATGGCTTTATGTCGTATATATATGATTTCTGTCCATATTTTGGCAGGGATAAAAGTAAGATGACGAAGCATTATTTATCAATGCTGGAAAATATTCCGTCCAGAACCGTTTTGGAGCTTGGAACTGCAACTGGCGTATTGGCACTTTCCCTTTTAGAAGCAGGTCTTTATGTTGACACTGTTGATTATTCATGGGATATGCAGTTTGCTGCGAAAAATAAACTAATACATTTTGCGGAAAATATTCGAAGCAGAATACATTTTATTTTATCAGATGTAACTACGTTCCGACCCTCAAAAAAATACGGGGCCATTATGATTCCAGATAGCCTTTTGACTGTAATACCGGAGGATTAATGGCTGCCTCCGTTAAAGAGTTGCTATAATGCATTGGAAAATGATGGGGTCCTGCTGTTTGACATGTATAAACCGTTCGATATAAAAGATGAGAGATACACGGATGCAACGCGGTTTAGGGATGATAATCATAATGTGTATATAGTGGAAGTTAATCATGAAATTTTTCATCAAAAACAACTTCAAAAAAGCGATTATCACTACAAAAAACGCCTTAGCCTTCATCATTATATCGATGTTGCGGAGATCACAATAAGTTATCATTATAAGTATTTATATCAGATAATAGAGACTTTAACGGCATTGGGTTTTGTAAATATAGTATCAAAGGAAGTATTCGACGGTCAAATTTATTTTATTTCTGCATACAAATCTGATAACAAAACAAGCTTTTGGGGGTAAAAATTTCAATATGAAATATAAAGTATCTTCTTTTAATTACATTTCTCCTTGTTTGGACGGGACTTTAAGGTTGTATAATTCCATGAACGGAATGAACAGTCTGTTGATTGTAGACCGTTTATTAAAAGATGATGTGCTTTCCGTTTTAAATGGGACCTTGCCAGTTGATGTTATTCCGGAATACGTCAAAGTCGCTTTAATTCATCATGGATATTTAGTACCTGAGAATAAGGATGAAGATTATGCTGTGAAAATAAAAATGGCGGAAACTGTTTTAGATGATAAATATTTGAACCTTATCATTATGCCGACTGAGCAGTGTAATTTTCGCTGCAAATATTGCTATGAAACATTTGAAAAAGGTAAAATGACCAAAGAAATACAAAATTCTATTATAAAATATGTACAGAAAAATATCTTGAATTATGTCGGCTTGTCTGTCGTATGGTTCGGAGGAGAACCTTTATTAGCGCTTGATGTTGTGGAGTATCTCTCTGAAAATTTTATCAAAATCTGTAAAGCAGGTAAGCGGACATACGTATCTGGCATGACTACCAATGGGTATAATCTTACTCCTGATGTTTTTGATAAGTTATACAAACTGAAAATTTTGAACTATCAAATCACTCTGGACGGCTTTAGGACACAGCATGACAGTCAGCGCGTTCTTGCAAATGGCGGAGGCACGTTTGACAGAATTGTAAATAATTTGGTTCAGATAAAAAACAAGAAGGCATTTGGAACCGTATTTAACATTCGGACAAATTTTACAAAAGCGATTATAGAAAATATAGACGAATACTTGGATTTTTATAAGCAAACTTTCGGCAATGATCCAAGATTTAGTTTTTATGTGCAGCAAGCGGGAGATTGGGGCGGAGAGAGAGTCAAGGACTTTTCTGAAGAATTGGCGGATTCGGTATATGCATCTGTACTTCATAAGATGAAGGAACACGGAATCACGCTTGGCCGCGCCAGCCATTTCAGTGAGCTTCAAGGCGAATTAAATACATGTTACGCTGCGAAAAAGAATAGTCTTGTAATCGGCTCTGACGGTATGGTTTACAAATGTACGGTACATTTTGATTTGCCTGAAAATCAGGTGGGCAAATTACATAAAAACGGAGTCATGGATTTAAATGAAAATTATATGAAGTGGATTATGCCGTTTTCTGAAATGGACGTTGAATGTTCTAATTGCTATAACCGTGCGGGTTGTTACCCAATGAAATGCCCGTATGCTTTGATTCAATACGGCAGAGCATATTGTCCGCCGATGAGCGGGGGCAATTTTAAAGTGTTTTTGGAATGCTTTGATGACAGCCTGTTTTCCCATCTAAGTCCAGAGCATATGACGGATACACGGATTGTTTCATTGAAAGGAGAAGTACAGTGACAATAGGGAATATAAAGAAACAGATTTTTGAAATCTTTGATGAGAATGGGATTTATATTGAGCCCGATGATACCGGGGAGGACATCGATTTAAGAGAATACTTGGTCGATTCCATTCAGTATGTTTACTTTATTGTGGAGCTGGAAGAACGCTTAGGCGTTGAGCTTCCAGATGAAATTTTGATATATGACAATTTGGCTTCGCTCAACGGATTTGTCAATATGGTAGCCCAATTCTGTGAGGAAGAAGACGATGCTTCTACCGTTGAAAAGGATGAATGATAAGCTATGCTACATAATAAAAGCGAGTTCCCATAATGAGCGGAAAGGAGGAGGTATCATGAAGAAAATACTGGTAAAACCCAACAAAAAAGTAGACTCTTTGAAAAAAATCAACCTTTTTAATACACCTAGACCCAATAATGAAAACTGCGATTGCTGTACAAACAGTTTCATTTGTTTGTAATAATTGGCGTATAACTAAATATCATTTTTCATAAATATTTGGTAAGACGTAGCATAGCTTATCATTCCCTTTATGGAATGACTGTGCAGCCAATAAAATACTAAGGAGGCATAAGATGAAATTCAGAAAAAAACTATTTGCCAACATCGGTTATACCGGAAAAATGATTGTTCTGATGTGGCAGAATGATAAAATGTATCTTTTTTATATGCTTTTGGATATTATTGCCTATTCAAGTCTCCCCTTTATTAGCATGTATTTGGTTCAGCAATCGATTCAAATGCTGGAGGAAGGAGCAGAGTTTCGGGTGTTTCTGCCCGTTGTCTTAGGATTTATTGCAGCTTATTGTGCTGTGAGCTGCCTGCACAGTTATTTGAATTACAAGCGGGATCTGCACGCCAACGTAATTTCCTTTCGATTATATCAAAATCTTTTTGAAAAAACGTTATCCATCGACTATGAAATGCTTTTGGATAAGGACATCCAAGAAAAAAAAGAACTCGCGCAAAGAATCATTGTGAACAACCAGTTTTCTCAAATCGTCAATAACTTTCATAATTTCATATCGAAAGTAATCATTTTGGTCGGACTGATCGCCGTTTTATCGCAAATTGACTTTTGGATACTGATTATTACGCTTGCGATTGTTATGGTAAATACGGCCGTCGCGAGATACAGAAATAAATTTCGCCGTTCGATCGACGTGGATTTGAATCCGCTTCAACGACGGGTGGCATACTTTTTTAATATAGGCTCTTCTTTTTCTTTTATCAAAGAAATCAAGACCTATAAAATGGAAAAGGAACTTCTTAGCCGGTACTCTGCCACACAAAGTGATATATGCAAGGGGCTCGATAAAACGATTCATTTGTCTCTTGCCGGATACATCATTGCCAACGTGATGAATCTTTTGCTGGACGGAGTGGCGTATACATATCTGGGTTTTCGTGTGCTGGTCCGCAATAATCTGAGCATTGCAAATTTTTCAATGTTTTTGAATGCAATTTATAATTTTAATTCTTCCGTGGGAACCATTGTCGGAGCTTTTGAAAACATGTCTGCCAACGGACGTTACTTACAGGATTATTTTGATTTTATGGCCTTAAAGACGATGAGAGACAAAGCAGGGAATGAACTGAATGAACTTCCTGAAAGCAAGTCCTATTCTTTCGCCTTTGACAACGTAAGCTACCGCTATCCGCATCAGGAAAATTATGCTTTGCGCAATGTAAGCTTCGTCATTGGATCGAATGAAAAGATTGCGATTGTCGGAGAAAACGGGGCAGGAAAAACGACGTTGACCTTGCTTCTGATGCGCATGGTTGAACCTACTGAAGGGAAAATACTGCTCAACGGCGTCGACATCCGTGAATATGACGAGCGTGAATATCGAAATTTGTTTTCAACTGTTTTTCAAGACTATAAGCTGTTTTCCTTTACCATTCAGGATAATATTACGGCATTGAATGATGTGAATACTTTGCAGATGGAAAGTGCAATAGACCGTTCTGGAATAAGGAAAAAAATTTCTGCTTTAGATAAGGGCGTAAATACCTATATTGATAAGCTTTATGATAACGACGGCGTGATCCTGTCCGGCGGAGAATCTCAGCGTCTTGCTATCGCGAGGGCGCTTTATAAGGACGCGCCGATATATGTGCTGGATGAGCCGACTGCGGCTTTGGACCCGAGAATGGAAAACGAAATTTATATGAAATTTAGGGACATTACGGAAGAAAAAACGACGTTCTATATTACGCACCGGCTTGCCAGTACACATTTCTGCGACCGCATTATTGTGTTAAAGGATGGAGAGATAGAAGAAATAGGGAGCCATTCCGAGCTTATGCGCAGCGGCGGCTATTATGCGGAGCTATATAACATGCAAGCACAATACTATATGGAAAATCCGGAGGGTGTTGCGGAGGGCTGACGGATGCGGAAAATAAGAATTGTTATTGTTGACAGCGGGGTGAGACTGGATCACCCTGCTGTGCAGGATCATCATCCCGTGGTTGTTCGATACAGCGGACTCAGGGAGGGTGAGGGTGATTGCGGACATGGTACGGCGATTTATAACATTGTCAAAAAAACAGAAAGCTTTGCTGATATTATCAATTTTCAAATTACAAATAAGGATGGAGAAATCTGTGAGGAAACACTTCTGTCCTGCTTGAATACGATCAAGGAAGAGTATGATGCTGATATTATCAATCTCAGTTTGGGTTTGAGTTTATGCGATGATTTGACACAATTGCGGCAGACTTGCGACGAGCTGAGTAAAAAAGGCGTCGTTATTATCAGTGCTTTTGACAACATGGGTGCAATTTCCTATCCAGCTGCTTTTTCCAATGTGATTGGCGTGACTTCGGTAGATTTATGCAGAAAAGTCAGCGATTTTATCGTTTTTTCGGATGATGTTATTAATATTGGAGCGAATGGAAACTTACAGAGACTGGCTTGGAATGCTCCAGACTACATTTTCTTTCATGGAAACAGTTTTGCCTGTGCACATGTTACTGTGCAGGCGGCATGGTTTATGTCGGAGGGCGCCGCGACTTTTTCTGAAATCATGAGTCGATTTAGAGAAATATCATTGCAGATTGCTTTTAACGATCAACAGCACACGAAAAAAACACGGCCTTTTGAAATAAAAAGAGCGTCCATTTTTCCATTCAACAAGGAAATGCACAGTGTGGTTCGGTTTTATGATCTGCTGCCGTTTGAAATTAGTGGTGTGTATGATATTCGCGAGTCCTCCCGTGTCGGTTCGACTACTGATCATATTATGAAAGCAGATGTAAAATCTTTTCCAATCAAAAACGTAGATAAGATGGAGTGGGACTCCTTTGATACGGTAATACTGGGAAATATTCCAGCTCAAAACGCACACCTGCTTTCTAAGGCGAGGGAAAAGATTGTCGAAAAGGCAATATTGTTGGGGAAAAATATCTTTTCATTTGACGACTTAAAAAAGAACTGTCATTATGAGAAGCTATATTGTCCTACGGTTGACCACTCCGATGTTCCTGCGGAACGCTTAGGAAAACTATATAGAATTTCAAAGCCTGTCATAGGGATTTATGGGACAAGTTCTAATCAGGGAAAATTTACTTTGCAATTAGAATTGCGAAAAAAATTTTTGGAAAGCGGATACGTTGTTGGGCAAATAGGAACGGAGCCAAGTGCTCAATTGTTCGGCATGGATTATACATATCCGATGGGTTTTAATAGTGGGGTATATATTGACGGTCATGATGCTGTTGCATATTTAAATGAATGTATCCATTCTTTATGTATAAAAAATTGTGAAGTTATCGTTACAGGGTCTCAAGCCTCCGTGTTACCATATGATATATGCAATAAAAGTATGTTCCCGTTGAAGCAGTTTAACTTTTTGATGGGGACCCAGCCGGATTGTATGATACTCTGTATAAATCCATATGACGATATAGATTATATACGGAGAACTATATTTTTTTTAGAATCCAGTGTGGCTGGGAAGGTCATCGGGTTATGTATTTATCCAATGAATTATAAAAGTGATTGGACTGGAATGTATCATCAAAAGGAATTATTATCTGAAACGGAAATTGAATTTTTCAAAACTATGTTTTCGCAGGAATTTAATATTCCGAGCTATCAATTAGGGAGCGCTGCGGATATTGCCTCTTTATATGAAGATGTGGTTGCTTTCTTCTCGCATTAATATGTGGTGACGAATATGAAAAATAAAGTTCCGTTAAACATACTTCCGTCTATATTAAATATAAAAAAAGCATCTTATATTAACAAGCATCCTTTGTATGATATTTCTTCTAAACTATCGTTATATATTCACTTCCCATTTTGTATGAATTCCTGTTTGTTTTGTCCTATTCAAACTGTTCGATATGACCCTTCGTTGGTAGAGATATATATAAAATCTTTGAAAAAAGAAATTGCTGGTTGTTTTAAAATGATAGGTCGCCATAGGGTAGACAATATTCATTTTGGTGGGGGAACCCCTTCTTTAATAAAGGAGGAAGAAATAGAGGGGATTTTAAATATTATTCGAGATTATGCCGATATCGAGAATGCAGAGATTCTGCTTGAAGCACATCCTAAATTTATATCTAATTCAATGATTGACTATTTATCAGGTCTGAGAAACTGTACAATAAACTTTGGTATCCAAAGCTTGAACGATGAGATCCTATCTTCCATGAAACGTCAGTGCAGTGGTATAGAAATACTGCGGAAAATCGATTTTGCCAAAGAAAGAGTAGGTACAATAGGAATTGACTATATCTCTGGCTGGCCGACGTCAAATTATAAGATAATAACGGAGGATATAAAATACATTGAATCCATGGAGCCGGATCATATTTCTCAGTATCCGCTTTATTTAACTTCTTGTTTAGAAAATCTCTACTTGCATAATAATGGAGAAAAGTTTAAAATAAAAACGGCCCAGTTAAGTCAATACTGTGAAAACAGATTTTCAAGTCTTGGCTATCACCGTTACGCGATATTTTACTATCAAAAAAAGGGCTTTTCTCATAAATACGGCAGAAATCAACTTGATGGAGGGAAATGGATTGGTTTTGGAGCAAGCGCTTATTCCTATATTGGAGATGCAGTATATGTTAATTCCAATATTCCTGAATATATAAAGGGAAATTTTATATCTAACCAATACAACCTTGATCACACCGGACGCTTAATTTGGAACATTATATATGATTTTAGGAAGACTGACTTAAATAAAAATAATTTTATACGCAAATATGGCAAATTAATTGAACATCCTATGGATGAGATTATAAAAATTTTTTTGGAAAAACAATATATTGCATCGGAAAAAGACATATCACTGACATGGAACGGTATCGTAAATATTATGGATGTAGAGGAAACAATAAATAATATATTTGAACCTAAGGAGCCTAATAAACAATGAAACATATACTTCCTGTAGAAAATCCGGTTATTACACATGACCCGCCTGCCGCGAATCTCTTTTCTATACTGGGTACCAATCCGAATACAGAAAGCTGGATCATGAATCATTTTGTCAATATTTATATCCATAAGGATGAAATCTTTGACAATTTTTATGACCGAAATGCGTTTTTCTATGGCTGTCCATGGATACAGGTCGTACAGATTCGCCGTGAAATCGTTTTGCGCATTTGCAGTCGGATCATAGATTATGTAAAAGCATTGATTGATGAGGGCTTTTATATATATTGCATGGGAAATACGGAGCATATATCTGCGTATCATAATACGGAATATTGGGCACATAACTTTATGATATACGGGTACGACGATACGAGCCAGACATTTTATTTTTCGGATTTTTTTGAAAACGGCAAATATAAGAGAGAAATCTGTTCCTATGATGAGATGGAAAAAGCACTCCAAACGGCGCAAATGAACCGGCATTTTGTCAATCTGATATACGGCATGAAGCTCAAAGAGATTGAGTACAAATTTGAAGTGGATATGCTTTTGGAAAAACTGACGGATTATCTTAGCTCAGTCAACTTGTTTTGTAAATACAGAACGCGGATGGATGAGGAATTTTACAGCAATAAGGGCGGGAATGCGTATTACTATTTCAGCTATGCCGAAATGAAGGAGCTGTATTTTTTCGGGCATTCCTTTTATGATAAGCTTGCAGATATGGCAGAAAAGAGGTCTGCAAGGCTGAAGCGTCCGCTTGATTTGCTATATGAACATAAGCTTCTCATGAGCAAACGGCTCGATTTTCTGTGGAAAAATCAATATATGACGGACTCTGACTATTATAAGCTTAAAACAGCGTATGATGATGTGGTCAAATTTTCCTTGATTACGAGAAACAAATATTTGAAAGATCAAATACGTTCTTCTGTTTCATCTCAAAAATCTTTGAAAGAAAGGATTTTGGAGGTGCAGGAGAAGGACCGGGTTTGGATGGAAAATTTGATAAAAGCATTGAATCGATAAAAAAACGCTGGATGCAAAACAGAATCATTGTTTTATATAGAAAAAGTTTTCTAAATCCATATTAACAATCTTGTTTTCATTTGCTATGGCAATAAAGCTGTTTGTGAAAAGCGTACATTGGCAGCGTTGATCTCTTCTGAAATTCAAAGTAATCTCTAAAAAGTCCAGAAATACGGGCATTTCATGGGATATGAGAGCTCAGCTTGCTACTCATTTACTACTTTTACGGAGAAAGCCTTGATGTGCGCTTTTCTGTGATACGGTCTGGACACCGACATATGAAGCTGATGCGGCACATCGGCAGAAGAACCGAAACATGACAATTTCATACAGCGGCTATATGGCGGCGTTTCTCACTCCCTGCATGGGAGAACAGGGACGCCGCTTTTTATACGGAAATTTTGTTTTTCTCATCCTTATTTCATTGACAGCGCGTTCCAAATGTGATATAATATTCAAAAATGGTTTCGTATTGATAGAAAAATCAACCAAAAACGATGTATGCGGGCGTGGCGGAATGGCAGACGCGCTGGTCTTAGGAACCAGTGGGCAACCGTGCAGGTTCAAGTCCTGTCGCCCGCACCAGCCGGCAGTGCCGGCACCCAATTATCGGTGTTGTCAATGCAGCTTTAAGCCTTATCACACGATGGCGGGAGTTTATTTATCATTATTCACTGCGCCGAAATAGGAGGCTGCTCTGAATGCAGCTTGGACTTGCGCGTTATACCTCGTGTTGGCTCGACAAGAATATTGTGAAACAGCAGATTGATTTTTTGACCTGCTGTTTTTTGTTCAAAACCCAATCTGTGAAAGATATCGTTTTGTGGGAGGATATTATGGAAATTGAAGTGAAAAAGCTTACTCCGGCGTTATTGAGCGATTGGCTTGAATATTTTGATAATACCGCTTTTTCCGATGAGGATGAATGGCCGGGTTGTTATTGCATGTGCTACCATTGGAACGAAAGACTTGACAGGCGAAATGATTGGGGCGAGACGCTTGAACAGGTTTACAGAAAGACCGGCAAAGCGGATAACCGCGCCCGCGCGATTAGATTGATTCAAAACGGGGGCATGCAGGGATATTTGGCTTATCACGCCGGAAAAGCGGTCGGCTGGTGCAACGCCAATGATAAACGCAATTATCATACGGTTCTGAGCAGCCTTTTTGATGATGCGGAGGATACGGAAAAAGTAAAATCCGTCGTTTGTTTTTGCATTGCCAAGGAGATGCGGAACAAAGGCATTGCGACAAGACTGCTTGAAAAGGTCTGTGAGGACGCCGCTTACGAAGGCTATGAATATGTGGAAGCCTATCCATACAGCCACGGGCAGGACCACGATTTTCACGGACCATTGACCATGTATGAAAAGCGGGGATTTATACGGATTGGCCGGCAGGAGGACTGTATCATCATGCGGAAGAATTTACGGTAACGCTTGCGATTTTATGTTGGGAATGAAATCGGGGAGAAGCAGGTGGATGAAATGACAAAACAATGCTTGACTGTTTTTTTAGTTCTGCTTATTTTCTTGAATGGCTGCGCAAATTCTAACATTCGTTTGGAAAAATCCCGATATCCGGAGGATGCTTTTGAGGTGCAGGACTGCACCGCGCCTTTGAAAGACGGGAAAAGCACGGTTTTGGAAAACGACAATCGGATAGAAGCGTATCGGTCGCGTTATGGACTTGGCACATGTCATTCTTTTGAAGGGAAACAGACAGTCATTCTGTTTTTTATGGATGACGATGAAAGTGCATGGGATGAAGAAGAGGTCGCCGGGTTTACGGAGAAGCGGATTTTTCCCGCGCTGGCTTTTTTGCAGGAGCAGTCCGAGAGTTGGGGCGTGGATTTGTCATTTGAAGTGAAACGGTATTCCACGGCGCTTTCCGAGGGACTGGACATGACTTATAAGGGAACGGTGATCAAGGATCTTACTGTTTCGGGCTCGACCAAGGATTTGCCTGAGCAGGTCGCTGCGATTTTGGGCTTTGCTTCGGGCTTGGAGCTGCTCGCGGCGCTTATGGAGGAATACGGGACCGACAAGATTATCCCGCTTATGCTGATCGATAAAGACGGGACATCTTACGCACGAACTCAGCTTTCCGAGCAAATTGTCGATCATATGGAGCATGCCGTCGTTTTCACCGATCCCTTGGGGTATCAATCGGGAAGCTGGCTTTGGAGTGGGTCCGCTACGGTCGCTCATGAAATTTTGCATTTGTTCGGCGCCGAGGATTATTATAAGCCTTATGATCGGCTGGTGCTTGCTGAAAAATATTATATAAACGATATTATGTTATTGGACAGCTATCGGCTCTCGCGCTTGGATATCGGTGCGTACACCGGTTATTGTATCGGCTGGACCGATCAGATACCGGAAATATGTTATGACAAAAGGTGGTATCCGGAAGAATAGAACTGGAATGCCCTCTGAAAGAAAACACCGCGGCTTTGCCGCGGTGTTTGTATTGTGAAATTCACTCGATTTTTATGTATCTTCCTCATCCGACGGCTGCCAAGCCTGCCCGAACTTCACGTCGCGGAACAGCGCGGCGATTCCCGTGATCTGTTTGAGCCTTAGAATCTCGTCCTTGTCCATACCGAGGTGCTTTGATATCCATTCGTCGGAGCGGCCAAGCTCATGGAGCTCCTTTACAATATTGCTCATCAGATCCACATCGTGGCTGCCGCGGGCACGGTTATGGCGGATGGTGCTGGCCATTCGCTTATCAAGCGGCTTGTTGATGACGGAAACCGGAAGCAGCCCATGCTCCCGCTCGTAAATATCCGGATAATCCAGCATGATTTGATAACGATGAAACCCGTCTACGATCAGATAATAATCTTTCGCCTTTGAATAATAACAGACTATCGGCATGGTATACCCATCCTCTTTGATGCTTTCATATAGCAGCTTCATCTCCGTGGGAGCGACTTTGTTCGGATTGTAGTTATTGGGTTTTACCTTTTCAATGGGGACGGCTATTACATTGTAAACGGGACTTTTATATTCCATAATCAAATTCCTCAATGCTTTCATATTTGCGCCGGATGGCATCCAAACGCTTTTGCTGCTGCCGGGAGAGCCCGAATCCCATATACCGACAGGTGTGGTCGTTTTTTAAAATGCAGAAGCACATTCTCTTCCAGCTGGGAATATCCTTAGAGGCTTTGATGTCATCCGTATGGTCCGGAATCGCTCCTACGAAAACGATGCGGGATTTCTTGTTCAACGTATAGTTGGAAACGCCGTTTCGTTTGATGTGATAACCGTGCTCCTCCAGCTCCCGGATGACCGATTCATCCAAGCCTCCTCCTGTGTTGTGCCAAAACTGGATGGAGGTGTTGAATTTTCTGATGTAATTGTTTTTCAGCTTCGGCGGCAGCGTATCCAAAAGAAACAGCGTATAGGATTTCCATGTGTGACCCTCGGGCAGCGTGATGCCGCGGTATCCCATCGCTTTGGTGTGACCGTAAATGGAGGCAAAATTGGCACCCTGTACCCGTCCCACCAGCCTCACCCATATTTCGGGATCGATCACCCGATATAGATTAAGCGCGTCCTTGGAATAATCGTTGAACGGGGATGCTACCCGCATCTGGGAAACCTTGAGTCCGGCTTTATAATAGAGATCGTAAAGGCGGTTATAGTCGTAATCAAACAGATAATTTGCGTGCCATACGTCGTTGACGGACCAGTCATACAGCGGGGAGGCGCACCAGACGTCTTTAAATTGATTGCTGATCCAGCATCTATTTTTGTAGCCGTACTTTTTATTCAGAAAGCCGCTGTACCGTTGAAGAGATTCGTCGGCTCTCATGCCGAGCAGACATACGGTTTTTTTCTCGCCATGCGCGATACGGTACCATCTGCCGAATTGCTTCGCGAGGTCCTCCTGCGGCATCCGATAGGTATAGGTAGTCATGACGTTGTGCTCCAAATTCACGACGTATTCCTTTTGCGGCATCGGACGCACCCAATCCTCTTTTTTGGTGTCATCCCACGGGTACCAATACATTTCATAATTGCTGAGGGCGGTTCTTGTCGCCATGGGCAGACAAACCCAATACGGCTCTACCTGATCCTTGATCCGCTCGAACGTGCGCTCCACATATTCCGTTGTGACCGTGTATTGCGCTTCAAAGTCCTGATGGAATACGCCGAGCGTTTTCTCCGGATAATACCGGTTCCGGAAATCGATCGTCAGGTTCAGCAAGAGTCCGCTGTCCTTTCCGCCCGAGAAGGAGACATAGATGTTGTCAAATTCCTCAAAGAGGAACCGCAGCCGCCCTAAAAGGGCTTCATATACATTTTGTTCCAAATATTCTCGTTTCATTTTGTCTAATTTTGATAAATATTATCTACTTTCGTCGATTTTATACTTATTTATTATAGTCATTTTCAGCCTAATTACAAGACTTAAATTGTAAATTGGATACTTTGACGAAATTGACGGATTCAAGTAGTTGGGCTTCATGAGAGCGCCTATTTTCAACGAATTTTGTGAAAAGTGTTGACGTGCCAAAAAATACATGCTATAATAAAAAAGCGCAGACGATTCGGCGTTGCTTAGACGACGAACCGCCGGTCGGCATATAAAATTTTTATCGCAGATAGGGGAGCATAGCTCAGCTGGTCAGAGCGCACGGTTCACATCCGTGAGGTCACAGGTTCGATCCCTGCTGTTCCCACCATAAAAACCACCGAAAGGGTACCCGATTGGGGCGCCGCTTTTTGTGGAGAGGACAATCGCCCGTTATCTTCGTAAGCAAAGGATAGCGGGCGATGTTTTTTTATTATAGAGGCCGGACGCTTAATTTGTGCAAGCGCTGTCTTTCAATCTTCTCCATATTCCATAAATTTCGCAATTTGCGTGTTCTTCATTTGGGTAATATTCGGGCAAGAGCTTTTGCAGTCGCTCCGCGTCTTTTCTTTTATCAAAAAGCCCATATGGATTCAGCCTTCCGCTTGCCGATATGGCATCTGAAAAGTGGGGACAATTTGTAAGAGCGCTGATTTCCGTTTGAGCCTCTGCAAGGTCATAACCGCAGAACGCGAAACCGTCAAGTGCCGGGCGTTTTTTCCCCTTTTCAAGGATGAAAACGGCAAGAATCTGTTCGTTTTCCGCAAGAGCGGTTTTTTCATCAAAAGTCTTCCTTTCGTTGTAAGGGAAAAGCGCGCAGTCCACAGAAATAATTTCTTCAATGTTATTATTTCCCCGGTAATTTGGAAAATCTTTGGTGAAAAAGCGTCGGCAAATATAGAAATTGACATTTGACATTGGCAAAATTCTCCGTAAAATTATGTTTATTGTAGATTCATGATATCAAAATTATAAACTATAAGCAAGGGAAAAAGACTTGCTTTTATTTTAGAATAAAACCACCGATTCGGTGGTTTTCTTTGTTTTAACAGACGGGGACGATAAAGTGTGTGAAAAGCGAGTGTTCGGCGGCGGAAAAGGGTATTGTAGGCGCAGAAGCCAAAGCGCCGGCGTTCCATCATTTGTAGATTTTCGCCGTTTCATTATAGATTTTTGTAATGGCTTGCAGGATGTCGTTATGTCCGAAATCCTTGTGGTACAGAATATTGATTCCGCGTATCATGCTGAGATTTTCGATCGGCAGGGCGGTGATTTTTCCTTTTTTCAGCTCGTCGAGACAGGCGCTGTGCGCGAGAATGGAGATTCCCATGTCCTTGCGGATGAGGTCCTTGATGGTGGCGATGTTATCGACTTCGAGCACCACGTTGAAGTCGTCGATGGACATGCCGAGGCTTTCGAGATGAGACATAAACAGATTGCGGGTGCCCGAATTCGGGAGCCGCAGAATCATTTTTTCTTTTTTGATGTCGGCAAGCGTCACGGTATTCTTTTTCGCGAGCGGATTGTTGTTCGACACCACGCAGACGATATAATCCGTGTCGAGAAGCTGGGCGCTGATTCTGGGGTCGTTGATATTGCCCTCGACGATTGCGAGGTCCAGCTCATAATTGGAGAGCATATCATAAAGATTGTTTATTGTATCAGTTATAATTGTTATGCTTATGCCGGTGTTTGCGTTTCCGTATTTGGCGAGCACCTCGGCGATGACGCTGCTTTCCGCGGTATGTGTGATTCCCACCCGGATTTTGGTCATGTGCTTTTCCTCATCGGAGATCGCCTGCTGCATTTTCTCATACAGCGCCTTGATGCGCTTGGCGTATTTGATTGCAATTTCCCCTTCGGCCGTCAGTTTCAGCTCCCCTTTGCTGCGGTGGAAGATTTTGATTCCGAGGTCCTGCTCAAGCAGGGCGATGTGATGGCTGACGGCAGGCTGTGTGAGGGACAGCTCCTCGGCAGCCCTTGTGAAGTTCTTTTTTTCATATACGGTTAACAGGGTTTCCAGCTTGATATCCAACATTTTCTATTCACCATTCCTAAAATTTATGGATGCAAAAAGAATTATAATTTGCATTTATGATAAAAACAGTATATCATGATAACAGAACAAAAGCAAGATAAAAACGAAAAAGGCCGGAATGCCTGTACTGAACTCGGTTTTCGGCTTATCTTCAACAGCGGCGGAGCCATATCTTCGCTGCTGGTCGTTTTTTATATAAGGATTTATGCCGTTCTTGCCGGCTTATCATATATTTTATTGCCGTCATGTTCACGGCAGAACGGGGCTTATCATGTTAACAAATTTTCTGGATCGGTTTTCGCCCGGAACGGCGATTCTGATTACCTTGTCGATTATTCTTCTTTCCGGCTTTCTTGTCACAAGGCTGACGAAGCTTTTAAAGCTTCCGAACGTCAGCGGCTACATCATCGCCGGAATCCTCATCGGCCCGCATCTTTTGAATTTGGTGCCGCAGAACATCGTGGACAATATGAGCTTTGTCAGCGATATCGCGCTTGCTTTCATTGCATTCGGGATCGGACGCTTTTTCAAAAAGGAAACGCTGAAAGAAACCGGGGCTTCGGTCATCGTAATCACGCTTTTGGAAGCGCTTCTTGCGGGCGTGCTGGTCACGGTGGTCATGTATTTCTGCTTCGGGCTTGACCTCATGCTGTCCTTGCTGCTCGGTGCGATTGCAACGGCAACCGCTCCCGCGAGCACGCTCATGACCATCAACCAGTATCATGCGCGCGGCAAATTCGTCAGCGTGCTTTTGCAGGTGGTGGCGCTGGACGACGTGGTGTGTCTGCTCGTATTCAGCATTGTGGCGGCCATTGTGAATGCCGTGGAAACCGGCAGCGTATCCGCGGCGAGCGTGCTTCTCCCGATTGCCTATAACATCGGCGCAATGATACTGGGAGCCGTGTTTGCACTGATTCTGACAAGACTTCTCAGCAGTCCGAAGCGCAGCATGGACAACCGGCTGATTCTCGCGATTGCGATGCTTTTGGGACTTTCCGGACTTTGCTCGATTTTCGATATATCGCCGCTGCTTTCCTGCATGATTTTCGGGGCGGTTTACATGAACATGACGCGGGACGACGAGCTGTATCGTCAGATCAACAACTTCACGCCGCCCATTATGTCGATTTTCTTTGTCTTATCCGGTATGAACCTCGATGTCGGTGCGCTTTCCGCCTTCGGCATCGTCGGCATCGTCTATTTCCTTGTGCGCATTGTCGGCAAATATCTCGGCGCATATCTCGGCTGTCTTGCCGTGAAATCGGAAAAGCCGATCCGGAATTATCTCGGCGTGGCGCTGATTCCGCAGGCCGGCGTCGCCATCGGACTCGCGTATCTTGCCAAGCGGATTCTGCCGGACGAGATCGGCAATCTTCTCATGACAATTATTCTCGCTTCCTCCGTTTTGTATGAGCTGATCGGTCCGGCATGCGCGAAGTTTGCGCTGATTCGCTCCGGCGCAATCAAAAAAGAAGCGCTTAAAGGAGGCGGGAAGCCGTCGAAAGCTTCAAAAGCCTCGGCCGCACCGGTGTCGGAACCGACGCTCACAGCGCCTGAGGGAACTGTGGAAGTACCTGTGATGTCAGAGGCAACCGCAGAAGTGCCTGTGGTGTCGGCTGCATCCGAGCAGTCGGCGGCGTCCGAGGAACAGACGCCGGTGCCGTGAACGGGGAAGCAGCCGAGTGATTTCCCGTCGGTCTGCGGAGTTGACAACTTGACGAAAGTTCTCTTTTCTGAAAAATGTGAAAACGGGCGTTCCCTTGAAAAAGGAAACGCCCTTGTTTATTTTTTCTTTTCGGGCATGTGTTTTTTCTTTTTGGCAACCGAAAAGCCGAAGCTGCCGAGCTTTTGCCCAAGCTCAAAATATTCCCCGTGCGCGTAAGCGCAAAGTCCGGCTTTGTCAAGCCGGAGCTTTCCCGAACGGTCGATCAAGGTCTCATCTACGCTGATCTGCACGATGTCCGCGATGAACATGTCGTGAGAGCCGAGCGGGACGACATGATCCACCCTGCAATAAATCGAGAGAGGCGCTTCCGTGATGGCAGGGCACATGAAGCTTTCACTGTATTCCGGCGTCAGACCGCACGCCGCATATTTATCTACCTTGCGTCCTGTGCGCATACCGCAGAAGTCTGCGGCGCGGACGAGCTCACGGCTTGTCAGGTTCACGACAAATTCGCCGCTTTCCTTTATCAGGGGATAGGAATACCTTTCCGGACGGACGGATATATATGTCTTGGGAGGATGTGTGCATAAAATGCCTGTCCACGCGACGGTAATGATATTGGGCTTGCCGTCCTTTCCGGCGCAGGATACCATGGCCGGCGGTACGGGCGCGGTGAGTGCGCCGGCTTTCCATATGATTTTTGACATGTAAAATTCCTTTCTTTTGGATTTTATTTGAAAAAGGTTGTTTTTTTGATTGGATATACTGAACAATCGCAGACGGGCAAATTCGACAAAATAGACAAATTTATTTGCCGGATATCAAAGGAGATTGACTTTTTTTACGAATCGCGCTATAATATATTTTGTATCAGATATAAAATTTTCGAATGCTTTATGTAAATTTTAAATTTACTTAGACATTCGCTGCGGGAGGTTTTCACCGATACGGATGCTTTTGCCATTATAAAAGAATTATAACATATTTTTAATTTATTTGGTAGATGATTTTTTAAAATGAATCTATTATTAAAGGGGAGACGATTGTGTCACAGCATGCGAAAAAAATATTGGTGAGAGCTCTTTGCGGCTTTCTTGCCTTGCTTTTGGTGCTCGGTTGTGTTGCCATGCTTGTGTATATTTAAATGTATTGGCGCGGCCGGCGAGTTGCCGGACAACCGGAATTTATAGCTGAAATATGGGGGAGGGGATTTTGATGAGAATAAAAAGAGCTGCGGCACTTCTGCTTGCGGTGATGCTTGTGCTGACGCTTATGCCGGTCTTGGTGCAGGCGGAGGATTCGTGGGTGCTTGACAAGCTTGCCGACGAGGATTCCGGCTATAAACCGATTCCTCTTTTGATTATCAAAATAAATTACGATGCTGACGGAGACGGGAAGGACGGATTTGATCTGAATCTCGGCTCCGACGTTTTGAAAAAGACCGGAGAGCAGTGGACGCATACGGCGGATTCCTATTGGAACGAAATCTGCTTCTCCGACACCGGCAAATCGCTTAAAAATTATTATAAAGTGATATCGAACGGAAGCTTTTACTTTTATCCTGCGGAGGAAACCTATGCGAGTCTTTCTGCGGGAGGCAGGGAAAACGACGGCGTTGTGACGGTCACGATTCCCTATAAGCATCCGCAGAGCGCGACGGGAAATGTTTCCACGGAGGATTACAGCTCCCGAATTGCCGCGCTGAAAGCCGCGGACGAATATGTGGATTTCGCAAGCTTTGATAAAAACGGCGACGGGGTCGTCAGCTCTGCGGAGCTTGCCGTCGTATATGTCTGCGGCGGCTATGAATATTCCTCTGCTTATAACGGAAGCAATCGGGATCTGTTTGCCGTGCATGCGCATTACACCTCCGGCTCCGGCTGCGAGCTTGACGGCGTGATGGTCCAGAACGGCGGTTTTGTCAGGGTCGGGGAGTACGGAAGCAGTACCGAGGGCATCACGATGGGAACCATCGCACATGAGCTGGGCCATTTTCTCGGCGCGGCGGACCTCTATGATACCGACCACAACGGCAACGGCGTCAAATGGAACTACGCCTCCAATTTGTCACTGATGTCGAGCGGCAGCCATAACAGCTATACCGGAGAAAGAAGCGGCACAAGCCCTTCTTATCTTGATCCGTATCATGCGATCGAGCTCGGTTTTGTAACGGCGCAGACGGCGCTTGACGGTACATATACGCTGTATTCGAGACAAAGCAGTGCGGGCACCTACAATATCATCAAGGTAAATACACCGGACCCCGGTGAATATTATCTGATCGAAAACCGGAACGGCGATATCGAAAACAGCATGTTTGATGCCATCGACAGCGGTGCGAGGGGAATCGTCATTTGGCACATTGATGAATATTCGATCACAAAAGGCCGCATCAATAACGAAGGAAGCGGCCACGACCCGGGGATTGCTCTCTTGGGGGTAAACAGTCTTTCCGTTCCGTATGGATTTTTCTACAACGAGAGAGCCAATGAGCGGTATTATACCTTTGACAGCGGTAAGTATAAGTTCCCGATCAGCGGAACCGCCTATACGAGTCTCACGGAGGAGGAGGCTGCGGAATACGGCTTGAAAATTGAGATTATTTCCGAACGCGGAGATGAAATGCAGATCAAGGTGACCGGCGCCGCGGCACTGCCGCCCACGCTGAATCTGACCTCGGTGTCCAAGACTACCTCCGAGCTTACGTTCAAAGCGAAGATCAGGGATTTGAACGGCGGAAGCGTGACCTCCTGCGGCTTGATCCTTTCCACAAAAGAGGATTATCTGTCGGATCCGAACGCCAAAATTGTATCTTTGAAGCCGGATGAATACGGATATTTTTCCTATACCTTTGAAGACCTTTCGGAAAACACCAAATATTTCTGTACGGCATTTACGGAGGGAGACAGCGGCAGAAGCGAAAAATCCACAATCGGATATACGGCGGCCGTTCCGGTTCCGAGGGATTATTATGTTGCGCATCTTTATATGGGCAAAACAGCCGCGGAACGCTCCTATGATGTCAATCTGAAACCGGGCGATACGATTCCGGATGCGGTCACAAGATCCATGAAAAAAAGCGGATATCTTTTCGGCGGCTGGTATCTGGATGAGAATTATACCGAGCGTTTTGATTTGAATTCGACGCAGACCGAGCTTGCCGATATCACGCTGTTTGCCAAATGGATCGACGAAGAGCTTGCCGCCGTGCTCACGATTCATAACGCCACCTCGCGCTACGGAATGACGTTCGCGACGGAGGTCGGAGATACGTTCGTCGTGCCGGATATTGTGGATAGGGCGGGATATACTTTCGCCGGCTGGTATATAGATGAAGCCCTGACGACCTTATACGATTTCGGTACGGCAGCGGAAAACACAGACGGTGTCGATATTTATGCGAAATGGGTCAAAGACGAATCCGAGCCTCCGGAAACGACGGCAGACCCGCCGGATACTGCGGAAACCACCGTACCTGCGGAAACGACTGCTCCGACGGAAACAACATCGGATGGTCCGGCGACCACCCCCGCAGTGACGCCTGATAAAGGCGGACATACGGGACTGATTCTTGTTATTGCGGCGGCGGTCGTGATTGCGGCCATCGCAGTGATATATATTCTTTTTAAGAAAAAGCAAAACCATAAAAACGAAAAGGAGTAAGTGATGAAAAACAGAACTGTAAGAATTTTGGCCGCAGCCCTTGCGGCGATATTCATGGTCCTTATGCTTCCAATCGGTGCGTCTGCGGTCAATCTGATTGCAACGAACCCTTCGCAGGCGGACGAGGGCTATGAATATACCGGCTGGAGTGATATTCCGCTTTTGGTAATCAAAATCAACTACAGACCGGAGGGTGCAGACCCTACGCTGATCAAAACAACAGACGACACCTATTGGTATGAGATGCTTTTCGGAGACGGAGAGAAAAGCATGAAGTCTTTCTTTGAGACCGCTTCCGACGGGAATTTCCGTTTTACGCCGGCCAAAGAAAACTATGTGAATGAAAGCCATAAAAACGTGGCGAACGACGGCATCGTCGAGGTGACCGTCAATACAAATCACCCGGGCGGAACGAACCGCGGCGAGGTCGGCGCGGCCATTGCCGCCGCCGCTGAATTTGTGGATTTCAAATCCTTTGACGTCGACGGCAGCGGCTCGGTGGAAAAAGACGAGCTCGCGATTGCTTTTGTCTGCGCGGGCTATGAGGCGACACGTTCGACCAAAACGCCCAACAACCACGCTTTTTATTTGGGAGCTACGTTGACGGCGGGTGGAATCTCCATGTCGGGCGGCTATATCAAGGTCGGTGAGATGATGAGCGACACGACACCGCTGACGGTCGGCACCTTCTGTCATGAGCTTTCTCACTATCTCGGCACGGTTGACCTCTATACCAGCAAGAGCTGGGGCGGCGCCAACTCTCCGGCCGGCAAGGTTTCCGTCATGGCCGGCAACGGTTCTTCCGGTAAAAATACGGGAGAAGCCACGGGAGAAAGTCCCTCCTATCTTGATCCGTTTCATTTGACTGCTTTGGGCTTCTATCCCAGCACAACGATTGTCGACGGAGAGTATACGCTTTATTCCCGTCAGAGCACGGAGGGAAAATACAACATACTGAAAATCGAAACGCCGAATCCCAATGAGTATTATCTGATTGAGAACCGTTATTTCGACAACAGCTCGGCTCATTTTGACAGCGAAACGAACTATGACGGAACAAGGGGTATCATCATTTGGCATGTTGACGAGACCTACGCTACGCCGTTTGGCAGCGGAGGCAACGACGGCGCCGATATCGGCGTTGCCGCACTTGCACCGAGAAGAGAAGGCGCCGACCCTGTTTTCCCGGCAAATTCCGGTGTATTCGGTGTGAAAGGGCAGGTCTTTAACTGCGAGGACTATGCGTTCCCGTGGAGCGGAACCTGGCATACCACGCTCGGTGAGGTTTGGAATGACTTCTTCCAGCTGAAAATCGAAATTCTGACGGATGCCGGACACGAAATGAAAATCAAGGTTACCGGTACCAAGACGGCGGATTTCCCGACCGATGCGAGAGGCACTGTCGTGACATCCGACAGCCTGACGATGAGAGGGCAGATCACGGATACCAAGGGACAGACACTGACGGGTGTTACCCTGCAAATTTCCGATAAATATGATTATTCCAACATCTTGAGCTCGATCGACGTTCAGGTAGATGCGGACGGCAAATATGCCGGCATATTTGACAGCTTGACCTCCAAAACTTTTTATTATACGCGGGTGGTTTATCATTTTGAGGAAGGCGATTTCTATTATGACAGTGATGCTACCACAAAGAATCCTGTCGATCCCACGGTTTGCCTTGTCTCCTTCTTCCGCGCACTGACGGAAAACGACAAAGCCTTTGAGCAGAAGGTTGCTGTCGGCGAACCGATTGTCGTGAAATTCCCGATGAACAAAACAGGTTATGTGTTTGCCGGCTGGTATACAGACCCGGAGCTTACTCAATATTATGAGGTTTCCAATCCCAGCGAGGCGGGAGAGCTGGTTCTTTACGCGAAGTGGGTAGAGGCCGATAAAGCGGCGCAGCTGATTGTCAAGGGCGCAACGCTTGTCAACGACAAGGTCAATCCGGCGGGATATGCTGCGGTCGGCGAAACCTTCCGTGAGCCGGTTGTGACGGCACAGGAGGGCAAGAAGGTCGTTTGGTATGCGGACGAAGCCTGCACGACGCCGTTTGATTTCTCCAAGACGGTCGATTCCACGGATGCCGTCACGATTTACGCGAAGTATGAAGACGACATTCCGGAGGAAACGGACCCCCCCGTTACCACGCCCGAGGAGACGACGGCAGATACGGCGGACACAACGGCACCGAACGAAGAGACGCCGTCCGGTCTTTCCACCGGCGCGATTGTCGCTATTATCGCTGTGGTTGTCGTGATCGTCGTTGTTGCGGTGGTTCTTGTTGTAGTCAGGAAGAAAAAGAAATAATATTTGAGATTGCGCAAGCTTGTGAAAACCGGAGCGGGATACCGCTCCGGTTTTTGTCTGTTAAAACATCATATTTGACAGGAATGGCTTTTTTCGTTGACATTTTTGTGGGACTCTGTTATACTTGTGAATGAAAATTTTAGGAAGAGGTTGAAGCATGAAAAACTTTGATTTGTTTGGCGTTATGATCGACTGTTCCCGCAACGCGGTGCCGAATGTGGCGGGACTGAAACGTTTTTTTGATATCATCTCACAAATGGGATACAATTTGGCGATGCTCTATACCGAGGATACGTATGAGGTGGAAAAGGAGCCGTATTTCGGCTATAAGCGCGGTCGTTATTCGGCCTCGGAGCTGCGCGAGCTCGATGATTATGCGGCTTCCGTCGGAATCGAGCTTGTCCCGTGCATTCAGACGCTGGCGCATCTGAATGCGGCGTTCCGCTGGCGCGAATACCGGCAGATTCAGGATTGCGACGATATTCTTCTTTTGGATAACGACAGAACCTATGAGTTGATCGACCATATGTTTGCGTCCCTTTCGACTTGCATCCGTTCCCGTCGAATCCACATCGGGATGGATGAGGCGCACCGCGTGGGACTCGGCAAATATTTGGACGAACACGGCTTCTGCGACCGATATGCGCTTTTGCTCCGGCATTTGAATAAGGTTTGCGAAATCGCCCGTAAATACGGCTATGAGCCGATGATGTGGGAGGATATGTTTTTCCGTCTTGCCCACGGCGGTTATTTTATCAACCGTGAGCTTGATTTCCCACAGGAGATTATCGAAAAGGTTCCGGCGGATGTCACGATGGTATATTGGGATTATTACGCGGATACGGCTGAATTTTATGATCACATGATTCTGTCCTCGAAGAAGCTTTCCGACAAGGTTTGGTTTGCGGGCGGCGGGCGGCTTCGCTCCGCATTCCCGGCTCAGCATTCGCCGAAACGAGCTTGCAGTGCCGGCATGCGTCCGTCACGGAATCCGTCATGCGTTTTTCACGATGTGGGGCGACGACGGCGGCGAATGCCCGTATTTTTCGGCGCTTCCGGCGCTGATGCACGCCGCAGCCACGGCCGAGGGGCTGTCGGAGACGGAAATGAAGGAAAAATTCCGCGCGATCGTCGGGGAAGAATACGACGCTTTTCTGGAACTGGACCTTCCCAACCACGTTTTTGGCGCGGACAAGATGGTCGGCTCTGCGAATTACAGCAAAAACCGCCTTTACGATGATTGCTTTCTTGCCATTCTGAGCCTCAACGCCGAGGGAGCGGACGGAGGCGTTTACCGTGAATACGCTGAGCGTCTGCATCGTCGGGCGCGGGAGGGCTGTGAGTTCCGATATCTGTTTGAAACGATGGCTGGTCTTTGTGATGCCTTGGCAATCAAATTTGACCTTGCTGACAGGACGCGCTCGCTTTATGCGGCGGGCGATAAGGAGGGTCTGCGGCGTCTTGCCGAGAATGAGTATACGGCTCTTTTGTCGCGTCTGGACGCTTTTTATCAGGCGTTTCGCACACAGTGGTATACGGTCAATAAAACCTACGGCTTTGAAATACAGGACGCAAGGCTCGGGGGACTTATGCAGCGCATCAAAAGCTGTCGGGAAAGACTTCTCGCCTTTTGCGACGGGGATATCGATAAGATTGAGGAGCTTTCCGAGCCGGTGCTGTCGAACGACGGAGGAAATGTTCCTTATTGGCGCGAGATGCTTACGGCCTGTGTTGTCTGACGTCGATTCTTTCCATGTGGAGCCTTGATAAATCCATATAAAAAAACGCAGGATTCCTCACGAGAATGGGGAATCCTGCGTTTTTATTTCTGTTTTAGCAAGGGCAGGAGGTCGAATACCGTTTTTACGGGAACAAGGACCGTTCCGGGCTTTGTTTTCAGCTCTGTTTTGCTTAAATTCCGGCTGGGGACGGCGATTTTGGTGAAGCCCAGCCGTTCTCCCTCGCGCACACGCTGTTCCACGCGGGATACGGCGCGTATTTCTCCGGAGAGCCCAAGCTCTCCGATGCACATCACGTCGTCCGGCACGGGGATATCCCGAATGCTCGATATCATGGCGAGCGCCATGCCGGCATCGGAGGCGGTTTCTTCGATTTTAATGCCGCCGATGACGTTGATATATACGTCGGAGGAGGAGAAGCGCAGTCCCAGCCGTTTTTCGAGGACGGCGAGGATGAGCGACACCCGGTTGTAGTCGATACCGGTGGACATGCGCCTCGGAGAGGGAAATACCGTCGAGGTCGCGAGCGCCTGAATTTCCGCGACGAGCGGCCGCGTCCCCTCGATTACGCAAACGGCACAGTTGCCGGATACGCCCTCGGGACGGTCGGCCAGCAGCAGCTCCGAGGGGCTTTCCACCTCGCGCAGCCCCGCATCGGTCATTTCAAATACGCCGAGCTCATTGGTGGAGCCGAAGCGGTTTTTGATTGCGCGGATCACGCGGCAGTTCTGGCGGCTTTCTCCCTCGAAATACAGCACGGTGTCAACCATGTGTTCGAGCACCTTCGGACCCGCGATGCTGCCCTCCTTGTTGACATGTCCGACGAGAATCACAGACGTGCCATCCGTTTTTGCTTTGTTGATGAATACGCCAGCGCACTCCCGTATCTGCGTCACACTGCCCGGGATGGTGTTGCTTTCGCTGTGATACATCGTTTGAATAGAATCCACGATGATGATATCCGGCGCGAGTTTTTTCGCATGGGAAAGGATTTTTTCCGCGTTCGTTTCCGTCAGAAGATAGATGCCCCCGCCCTTGATGCCGAGCCTTTTGGCGCGCAGGGAAATCTGCGCGGCCGATTCCTCTCCTGAAACATAGAGCACCGTCCTGTCCTCGGCAAGGCTCGCGCAGATTTGCAGAAGCAGTGTGGATTTGCCGATTCCGGGCTCGCCGGAAAGCAGCACGACCGAGCCCTCCACAAGTCCGCCGCCGAGAACTCTGTCAAATTCGCCGATTCCGGTCGAACGCCGCAGATATTCCGGCAGATTATCCGAGGTGAGCGGCTGCGGTTCGGTGTCGCCGGCGCTGCGTACCAGCATCGTCTGCCTGCGGGAGGCGCCGGACGGCGCGGAGGCAGGGCTTTCGCTTTCGTAGGTTTCCTCTGTGAAGGTGTTCCAGCTTCCGCAGCCGGGACAACGCCCCAGCCATTTTGCACTTTGATAATCGCATTCGCTGCATACATAGACGGTTTTTGCTTTTTTCATCCGTGTTTTTGCCTTTCGTCACTTGTTGTCTTCGCTGATGTATTCGATAACCGAAGTATAGATGCTCATCGCGAGCTTCATTTGGTATTCGTCGGTCTTGAGAAGCTCTTTTTCCTCATAATTGGAAAGAAAGCCGCATTCGACAAGCACGGCGGGAATTTGAAGATGGGAGAGCAGATAGATGGAATCTCCGGCCGGCTTTGTCTTTCGGGAATTTTTCTCGTCGAGATTGGCGGCGGCGCCGTTTTGAATCATATCCGCAAGCGCCTTGCTGCCTTCGTTGTTGCCGGAGTAATATACTTGAAGCCCGCTGTATTTGGATACCGGAAATTTGTTCATATGGATGCTGACGAGGACGGAGTTTTCATTCTCGCTTGCAATCGCGACGCGCGCGTTCAAATCATCCAGCTTTTTGTGCTTGGAGGAGGGATCGGCAAGCTCGATATCCGCGTCCCTTGTCACGACGACGTTGACGTCCGCCGTTTTCATGAGTGCGGCAAGCTTCATCGCCACCGCGAGATTGAGATCCTTTTCCAGCGTGCCGTCGTCGTCCGCCGAAGCGCCGCCGTCACGTCCGCCGTGGCCTGCGTCGATGACGATGGTGAAAGTTTTTTCTTCCTCGTTTGCGCCTGTCGTCTGCGCTTTGCGGTCGTCCACGCCGATCCTGTTTCCGACGAGCAGGGCTACCGCGATAAAAAAGAGGGAGAATACAGAGAATTTCAGAAAAAAGAATGCCGATTTTTTCGTTGTATGATGTGACAAAAAACTCACCGCCGTTTCCGTATTTATTCTTAGATATATGAAAACGGCGGGCGGGTTATGTTTCTCTCTTGAAAAATTCCTTTTTCGTCTTGATTAGTTTTCGGTCTTTTTATGGCCGAACAGGCTCCATTCGTTGGTGCCGAGGAAATACGCGAGTCCGGCGAACAGCGCAGGCAGAATGGAGGCCGTGAGATAAGCATACGGCGAACCGGTCGCAAGACGCAGTCCCATGGCCTGTGCATCCCAAATCAATTCGATGCAGGCGAATACGGAATGGAGCGTCTGAAAGGCGGCGTAATCCCGATAGGTATAGCTGATAAGATATATGAGGTTGACGATAAGGCTCGGAACCGAAGCCAAAAGACCGAGATAAAGTCCTGTGAGCCGATTTAGCTTCATGCGTCCGCCGTTGGCGGTGAGCCTGTCGCGGGCACCTAAATTCCACATCTGCGTGCGGACAAGGTAATAGTAAAAGACAAAGACGAGTATACAAATCAGCACGCAGAGCAGATTTTTTGTACTTTCTGTTTGTATGAGCAAAAAGGCGGAGGTGGAAAGGATGCTGAAAATGGCGAGAGCAAAATGCGTCGTCAGAAGCTTTGCAATCTCGCGGCTGTAAGTTTTCCAAAATTCTCTGAATTTCATTATATTCTCCGTTCCGGCCGGTATGAGAGCAACCGGCACCGTGCATCATGCTGCATTTTAAAAAGGGTGAACCTATTCTGACAAAAATCTCTTTTCATTATTATAACGGGATATCGGATTTTCTTCAAGGCGGTTTTGAAAAATTTTCGGAAAGATGATAAAAAATTCACATTTTGAAACCGGTTTTCGTGATTTTTAAAATTATCCTTTGTATCTTTGCATCAAATGATGTATAATAAAAGAAAGGAGTGTGAAAAAATGTCGGACAAAACGAAAGTAAAAGAGGATACCTCGCCGGTCATCGAACGGTTCTTGCGGTATAAGCTTGTCGTTCAGGGGAGATCTCCGAAAACGGTTGAGGAATACCGGATCGATTTACATACCTTTTTTTCCTATCTTATTGCGACGCGCGCGGGACTTTCTCCGTCCGATGATGGGTTTTATGATGTTTCCATCTCAGGAGTGGACAATGATTTTGTGAAAAGCGTCACAACGCTCGATATTTTGGAATTTCTTGTTTATACGGCGAATGAGCGCGGAAATTCGACGGCCTCGCGCGCACGCAAGCTCTCCGCGCTCAAAACCTTTTTCAAATACATGGTCGCGACGGAAAAGATCATGGAGAAAAATCCGGCGATCGACATCGAAACGCCGAAGAGGAAGGCTTCGCTTCCCAAGTATCTGTCGGAAAGCGAGAGCGTTTCGCTCCTGTCAAGCGTGCTGAATGATACGGAATCCCGCACAAAGGAACGCGATTTTTGCATCATCACGCTGTTTTTGAATTGCGGGATGCGTCTTTCCGAGCTTGTCGGCATCAATCTTTCCGATATCGACCGCGAGTTTCGTTCGATGCGCGTCGTGGGAAAGGGAAACAAGGAGCGCATCGTCTATCTCAACGATGCCTGCCGCGAAGCGCTTACCGCTTATCTGAATTGCCGCGCGAAAAATTTGGATACCATCAAGGATAAGAATGCGCTGTTTGTCTCCCGGCTCGGCAAGCGCATCAGCGGCAAGACGGTTCAATGGCTCGTTTACAAATATCTCGACGCGGCGGGGCTCGAATACAAGCATTTTTCGACGCATAAGCTTCGCCATACCGCGGCGACACTCATGTATCAGGAGGGCGGCGTCGACGTGCTGGCCTTAAAGGAAATTCTCGGTCACTCACAGCTCAGCACCACGCAGATTTATACGCATATCAGCGATAAAAAGCTGGAAGAGGCGGTTTCCAAGAATCCTCTCGCGCACTTAAAGCCGTCCGATCTGTCGGGCAAATCGGAGCATGACGATGAAAACGAGTGAAGCTTTGTGAAAAACAGTTCAAATGTTCCGAACATATATTTACTTTCCCTCTTGAATATGATATAATGATCACGCAAGCGAAAAACGCTTGCGTGAAACATTTTAAAAGAGTGAGTTAAGCGAGAAGGCTCCTTTCACTTTATTATGACGTTTCAAATGCGGACATGAGGCGCATGCGCCTTTTGTCTGCGGGCGGACGCGCCGACGTTCCCTGTGCGCGTCCGAAGCCGGGACAAATCAAAAAGGAGTGAACCGGTTGAGGCAATTTTATCATATGGACGGTGGTCATCTTGTCTGAAAACGAGCGTCTTTGCAAGGCGGAGGAGCGTATAAAGTTTGACGAACAGAGGATCGACCGTTTGGAGCGGCTGGCGGACGAGGTGCGTGTTCAGAATGAGAATATCGCGAGGCTTGTCACCCAGCTGGAATTCACAAACAGGCAGTTGGCAGCGCATGAAAAGCGGATCGGCGAAATCGAAAGCCTTCCGGGGCGCGGTGTCCGGATGCTCATCGGTGCGATTGCCGCGGCGCTTGCTTCCGCTGTCATCGGCGGACTTGTGACCGTTTTATTCTGATATCCGGGAGGGATTGTTTGACGGACATCATTTTATCGGTGGTTTTTCTTGCGGCTCTCGCCGTCGGAATCGCGCTTCTTTACCGCTTCGGCTGTGTCAGACAGGCGAAAACGATTTTGCTTCACCTTGTGACGGAAGCGGAAGAGAAGTGGGGCGGCGGTACGGGCGAGATCAAATTTTCCGCAGTTGCGGAGGCGCTTTATGACAAGCTGCCGTCCGCGGCGAGATTTCTGCTCAGCGGAAAGACGATTGCGTCTCTGATTGAGAGTGCGGTCGAAAGAATGAAGCAGTATCTGTCGCAGGAAAACTGAATGAGGAAAAGCGGAGAATCAAAGTTCTCCGCTTTTCCTTTGCGTGGTGGTGTGCAAATGTGAAAAAACTACAAATTTTTGTGCAAAGCTATTCCATTTTCCCTTTCTTCGTGATAAGATAATATGCAGAGAAACATGTAATCATTTTGGCTTTCTGCATGTGATATCAAAAATTTTGATGAAACAGCCGACCGGGCGGTTCCCGGTTTCGGTGTAATGGAGGCTTTTATGAAAGAGATAAAACCGATTGAGCTTGGAATTGCCGGAAACGGAACGGTGCTCCGCAACCTTTCTGTTCCCGCATTGGTGGAAAAGGCGCTGGCAAGAGGAGAGGGGACGCTCTCCGACACAGGGGCGCTTGTCGTGAAAACGGGAAAATATACGGGCAGAAGCCCGGACGATAAATTCATTGTCGACACCCCCGCCGTACATGACGATATCGCGTGGGGCAAGGTCAACGTGCCGATTGCACGAGAGAAATTCGATGCAATCCGTGCAAAAATGCTCGCATACCTGCAAAACAAGGAAATTTTTGTGTTCGACGGCTTCGCGGGTGCCGACAAGACCTATACGCAGCGCTTCCGCATCGTCAACGAAATGGCGAGCCAAAATCTGTTCATCCATCAGCTTCTGATTCGCCCGACGGAGACGGAGCTGGATGACTTTGTGCCGGACTTTACCATTTTGGCGGCGCCCGGCTTCAAGTGCATCCCGGAGGTGGACGGCGTACACAGCGAGGCGGCCATCATCATCGATTACGAGCAGAAGCTCGTGCTGATTGCCGGCAGCGGCTATTCGGGCGAGATTAAAAAGAGCGTATTTTCCGTGATGAACTATGTCCTGCCGAAACGCGGCGTGCTTTCGATGCACTGCTCCGCAAATATCGGAAAGGACGGAGACAGCGCCGTATTCTTCGGGCTATCCGGCACGGGCAAGACGACGCTTTCCGCGGATCCTGCGAGAAAGCTCATCGGGGACGACGAGCACGGCTGGTCGGACAAAGGCGTGTTCAACATCGAGGGCGGCTGCTATGCGAAGTGCATCCACCTTTCCGCCGAGCATGAGCCGGAGATTTACGGCGCGGTGAAATTCGGCACGCTGCTCGAAAACGTCATCGTCGATAAAAACGGCGTTCCGGATTATGACGACGGTTCCCTGACGGAGAATACCCGCGCGGGCTATCCCGTGGAATACATTCCGAACGCGGAGCCCTCCGGCGTCGGCGTACAGCCGAAAACGGTGATTTTCCTCACCGCAGACGCTTTCGGCGTTCTGCCTCCGATTGCAAGGCTTGACCGCGATATGGCGATGTTCCATTTCGTTTCGGGCTATACAAGCAAGCTCGCGGGCACGGAGCGCGGCGTCACGGAGCCGCAGACGACGTTTTCGACCTGCTTCGGCGCGCCGTTTCTGCCGCTCTCACCGAGCGTGTATGCGACGATGCTCGGCGAGCGAATCGATAAAAACAACGCGCGCGTGTTCCTTGTGAATACCGGCTGGTGCGGAGGCGCCGCGGGAACGGTGCCGCGCATGAAGCTCCGCTATACGCGGGCGATGGTGTCGGCGGCGCTTTCCGGCGCGCTTGACGATGTGGAATATGTGCTCGATCCCATTTTCAACGTCTATATTCCGAAGTCCTGTCCGGAGGTCCCGACGGAGATTCTCGATCCGCGGAATGTGTGGACGGACAAAGCGGCATATGAAAAGGCGGCGCACACACTTGCGGAAAAATTCCGTGAGAATTTCAAGAAATATACGGATATGCCTGCGAATATCATAAACGCGGGTCCCAAAGCATAAAAGAAAGGGTAGACTTTTTATAATATGAAGCTTTATAACACGCTGTCAAAAACGATAGAGGAATTTGTCCCGAACGAACCCGGCAAGGTGAAGATGTATACCTGCGGTCCCACCGTGTATCATTTTGCCCATATCGGCAACCTCAGAACCTATATCATGGAGGATGTGCTGGAAAAATTTCTGCGTTACGTCGGTTATGATGTCACGCGCGTGATGAATGTGACCGACGTCGGCCATCTCACAAGCGACGGGGACACCGGAGAGGACAAAATGCTGAAAGGCGCGAAACGGGAGCATAAAACCGTTCTCGAAATCGCAGAATTTTACCGGAAAGCGTTCTTTGACGACTGTGCAAAGCTGAATATCAAAACACCCGACATCGTGCAGCCGGCCACCGGCTGCATCGATGAGTTCATCCAAATCATCTCCTATCTGTTGGAGCACGGATTTGCCTATATCGCCGAGGGGAACGTCTATTTCGACACCTCAAAGGCGAAGGATTACTATGCGCTCTCCGGCCATAACACGGAGGAGCTGATGGTCGGCGTGCGCGACGACGTTTCGGAGGACACGAACAAGCGCAACAAGAGCGATTTTGTGCTTTGGTTCACCAAATCGAAGTTCGACGACCAGGAGCTGAAATGGGAGAGTCCGTGGGGGCTCGGTTATCCGGGCTGGCACATTGAATGCTCCGGCATCAGCATCAAATATCTCGGCGAGCGGCTCGACATCCACTGCGGCGGTGTGGACAATATCTTCCCGCATCATACGAACGAGATCGCGCAGAGTGAGGCATATGTCGGGCATAAGTGGTGTAATTATTGGTTCCATGTCCAGCATCTCAACGACGAAACCGGCAAGATGAGCAAATCCAAGGGAGAATTTTTGACGGTGTCGCTATTGGAGGCCCGCGGCTATGATCCGCTTGCGTATCGGCTCTTCTGCCTGCAAAGCCATTACCGCAAACCATTGACATTCAGCTTTTCCAATCTCGACAATGCGGCGGCAGCCTATGCGAAGCTGACAAAGCGGATTGCGGGACTTTCCGCGGCAGGCGAGGTCGATGCGGCAGCGCTGGATTCCTATCGGGCGAAGTTTATCGACGCAGTGGGACAGGATCTCAACACCGCGCAGGGACTCACCGTGCTTTATGACATGCTCAAGGATTCCGCCATCAATGACGCGACAAAACGCGCTGTGGCGGAGGATTTTGACCGTGTGCTCTCGCTTGGCTTGATCAAGGAAGCCGTGGCGGACGAAGCTGCGTCTGCGAATGGCGATGATGCATGGATTCTCGCAAGGATTGCGGAGCGCGCCGAGGCTAAAAAAGCAAAGAATTATGCGCTTGCGGACGCCATTCGCGCGGAGCTTTTGGAAAAGGGAATCGCACTTGTGGATACCAAGGACGGAACCACTTATACAAAGGCATAATCAGATAATATTCTGATGTATAAAATGATATATACGACAGTATAAAATAAAAGGTTTATTGGTTTATGAAAAAAGACAAGAAAATCAAAATCGGATTCGTTTCGCTCGGCTGCTCCAAGAATTTGGTGGATACCGAGGTGATGCTGGCAAAGCTGGTATCGGCGGGCTATGAAATCACGCCGGAGGATATCGAGGCGGATGTGATCATCGTCAATACCTGTGCGTTTATTGAGAGCGCGAAAAATGAAGCGATTGAAAATATCCTCGATGTCGCATGGCTCAAAGAGCACCGTTCGCTGCGTGCCATCATTGTGACGGGATGCCTTGCGGAGCGTTACCGGACGCAGATTTTTGACGAGATTCCGGAGGTGGACGCGGTCATCGGCGTCGGAAGCTTGGATCACATCACAGAGGCGGTGGAGGCTGTCCTGAAAGGGGAGAAATACAGCTTTTTCGGGGATAAAAACACCGCGGCACTCGGCGGGGAGCGCATTGTGACGACGCCGGAATATACCGCCTATCTGAAAGTGGCGGAGGGCTGCGACAACCGGTGCACCTACTGCGCGATTCCGCTCATTCGCGGCGGCTTTCGCAGCCGTCCGATAGAGGATCTTGTGAAGGAAGCGAAGGAGCTGGAATCGATCGGCGTGAAGGAGCTCAATCTCATCGCGCAGGATACGACGCGCTATGGGCTTGACCTCTATGGAGAATATCGTCTTCCCGAACTGATTCGCGCGATTTGCGAAGCAACAGCCATTCCGTGGATACGGATTTTATACTGCTATCCCGATAAAATTACGGATGAGCTGATTTCCGAGATCAAAAACAACGACAGGGTTGTCAAATACATAGACCTGCCGATTCAGCATATCAATGATCGTGTGCTTTCCGCGATGAACCGTCACGGGGATTCCGCTATGATTAAGGCTGTGGTGGAAAAGCTGCGCCGGGAAATCCCGGATATTTGTCTTCGCACGACGGTTATCGTCGGATTCCCCGGAGAGACGGAAGAGGAATTTAACGAGCTTTGCGAGTATGTTGCACAGACAGAATTTGACCGCTTGGGCGCCTTTACGTATTCCCGTGAGGAGGATACGCCGGCTTATGATTTTGAGGATCAGATCGATGAACAGACAAAGCAGGACAGATATGATATCATCATGCGCGAGCAGCTGCATATCGCGGAGCGAAAAAATCAGGCTTTTGTCGGGAAGAGAATGACCGTGCTTTGCGAGGCTTACGATGCCGTCGCGGAGATTTATTACGGCAGGAGCGCCTATGACGCACCGGATATCGACACCAAGGTTTATTTCCGCAATGCCCTCGGCAAAAAGCGCATTGCGCCCGGGACGTTTGTCGAGGTGGACATCGAGGAGGCCGTAGACTATGACCTCATCGGCAAGGCGGTCGTTTGATTTTTGATATTTTATCGCTGTCCGCGATAAGCGGATAAAACTTCGGAGGCTAACATGAAACTGAATCTTCCCAATAAGCTTACGGTCGCAAGAATGGTCATGGTGCCGTTCCTCATGGTATTTATCACGTTTGATTTCGGTCTTGGCGTTTGGTCAAGGCTGATTGCCGCCGCCTTTTTCGGCCTTGCCTCCTTTACGGATTTTGTGGACGGGCATATCGCAAGGCGCGACGGTCTTGTGACGAATTTCGGAAAATTTCTCGATCCGCTCGCAGATAAGCTGATGGTGTTTGTCGCTTTGATCTGTCTTTGCTATGTGACCGGCCGTGACGAGGGTATGAGCGTATACGGCGTGCTGCTGCTGGTGGCGACCGTCATCGTGATTTTCCGTGAGCTTGCTGTGACCTCCATGCGCATGGTTGTCACCAATACGGACGGTATCGTGATTGCGGCAAATTCTCTCGGAAAGGTCAAAACCTGCACACAGATTCTGTTCATTCTGACGGCGCTGATTGAGCCGATTTTTGCGGATAAGCTGTCTTACGACTTTCTTGGCGGGCATGTCGTTTCCTATGTGACGATGGCGGTTATGACCGTTATGACGATTTGGTCGGGCGTTTCCTATTTTAAGGGCTATTGGAAATATATCGATCCCGCAAAATGATTCCAAAACTTTGTAAATTTTGGATTTTGAGGATTGCCTGCCTTTTTTGTGCGCTTTATTCCGTTAAGTATGCTTTGCATCGGGAAAATCCAAGATTTTGCACTTGTTGTTCACAAAAAATTTCTTGACATTATTTATGCTGCGGTATACAATATAAGCAGAAGAGAAGAGACCGGACTCCCGATTGGAGAAAGATTTGCTTCTTGTTTGATGACGGAAAGGATTATTTTTAGTATGGCAGATGAGATGTTTAGCGCAGATATTATCACACTGACCGATGAAGACGGCAATGAGACGGAATTTGAAGTGATCGCTACGCTTGAAATCGACGGAAACACCTATTATGCGCTTATGCCTGTGGAAGATAACGAAAACGGAGACTGTGTGATCTTAAAGCTGGAAGAGGATGAAAACGGCGACGATATCCTCTCGACCATCGATGATGACGATGAATATGAACGTGTCGCCGATGTATTTGACGACGAGGTATTTTCTGAAATCGATTATGACGACGAGGAATAATCTTCGGTTATCTGCATATATTATGGATAGCTTCCCGCTTGCGTGACGCATCGGAAAGCGTGACGGAATTCCGTCATTTCCTCTTTGAATGAAAAATCCTGCCCCTCTCGTGATATGTCATAAATTAAACCTACAACCATTTCTTGGAGCCTTTACCCGATATGGGTATGCAGACCTCCCGACCGGTCCTGCTGATGTCACGACCGGCCACGGACGCTGGGAGCACAAAGTATTGGAGCGGGCACCTACCTTGCTTTATGCAGGGCATTAATTTTGACGTACACGGCCGGGTGGGTTTTATCTTTGAATTTTCAAAACAAAAAAACGATCGCTTATGAGCGATCGTTTTTTTGCTTTGTGATATGCTCAGTTCAATAGGAGAGGCTTGGCGGCGATTATTCATGCAGATAGGAAATGGCTGCTATATAATCGTCAAGCGCCTCGGAAATAGGGGCACCGTATCTTTTTGTCCATTTCGTGATGTCGTTTTTTCCTGTAAGGATCATTCCGGATATTCCAGTTTCATACGGCGAACCGTATGACGAGTCGGTAAAACAGTGATAGGCGGGATCATAGGTGCGGGTATTGAGGATAAGCTCGAGCATCTCCCCCGAATCGACGTCTGCGCAGATTTCATAGGCATAGGTGTCTATCCATGCATCGCGCACGGTCTCGCTGGAATGATAGGCGAACAGCTCAAAAAATTCCCCGACCGCTTCAATATCTGAAACGTATACAGGAACGGAGTATGTTGCCGTTTTTTTATCAACATAATGAGCATAATTTTTCTGTGTTTCGCTGTAAAGGGGATAGGGTATGAGAGAAATATCGCTGTTTTTGATTTGCGAGATCGTGTCGATAGTATCGGATGCAAACAATGTACTGCCATTTTGCAAAGTAGGCAGAATATCAGAATAGAGGATGGTTTCAGATTCGTCGAGATTCCAAATTTCAATGGCTCTGTCGATCAGAGCATTCCATTCATCGGAATACTCGTTTGCCGCAAAATAAAAGACGCCGTCTTTGTTTTCAATAATCGAAAGCGCGGAGGCACAATGCAGACCGTGTGCCGCATAACCCGTTCTGACCCATCCGCGTATATTTCCGTCTGTGCTGCTGTTTTCTGCGATTTTGCACATTTCCGCAAACTTATCCATTGTCCATTTTTTTGTCCGTACCAGCTCATAAAGGTCGTCGGTGATTCCGGCTTTCTCATAGACCGTTTTGTTGAACATCATCACATGGGTATGCGACATGGCGTTCAGCGCGAAATCGCCGAGGATGCTGTACAACACGGTTGCGCCGTTGTTGTTTTTCATGCTGTATGTAGAAATATAGCTTTGATCCCAATAAGAATTATCAAGATTAAGTTCCAGTGCATATAGATTGTAGCTTGCCCCGATGAGTGTGCGATTTCCTGTGTTGTATGACGTTGTGAAGAGATCAATCGTGTGCTCTCCACTCGCCATTTCTATTGTCACCGCTGAACCGGCATTATAAAAAGCCTGCAGCTCTATTTTGCAGTTGTAAAGAGCTTCTATCGTCTTGTTTCGCTGGCGAACTGCAAGACTAACAATATCGGTACCCTCTGAATCAATTTCTGCGCTTGGTGCTCTGCCGAAGGAACCGGCTGAAGGGTCTGCTGCAATGACAAAGGTTCTGCCGCCAAAATCCGGCTTTCCTATGGGAGGCTCGATTGGGTTATAGGGATCGACCGAGGAGCTTTCCTCTTTGCCCGCGGTGGTTTCTTCGGCTTCATGATCCCTTGTCGTGTCGGGCACAGATGAAATCGTGGTTTCGTGGTTTTCGCTTGTGCTTTCGTAGTATTCACTCTGTGCTGTGCTTTCGTTGTCCTCACTCTGTGCCGTAGTATCGGATGAAGAGATGCTTTCGGTTATCGCCGGCGGATTATTTTTGACACATCCGACTGCCAGACACAGAACGGTTATGATAGACAAAGCACATAAAATCGATAAACTCTTTTTTAGCATTATCATTTTCCTCGGTTATTTTAAAATTGATTATAATTATATTATATAAGATTTTACGATTTTGTCAATAATTTCATATAGAGGATTCAACGCAGGCCGCTTTCGTTCACTTCATTCCATGGTGGTGGAGGAGAAAAAAAGGAACGGCAACATTTATATTGCCGTTCCTTGTCTTTTAAGAATAGAAAGAATTATTGATTTGCATTGGACATAGTTGTAACATAGTTGTTAATCGAGCTGTTGACCGCCTCGGCCGTTCTGTCTGCCCATCTTGTAAGGTTGTTCTTACCGGTGGAAATCATGTTGCTGATGTCACCCTCATAAGAAGCAAACATCAGATAAGCAGGATCATAGGTGCGGCTGTCAAGGATGATGCCGAGCATCTCGCCGGAATCCGCATCGCTGCAGAATTCATAGCTGTATGCTTCAATCCAAGCAGAACGTACAAGGTATCTGGAATGATAAGCGTAAAGCTCCATGAAGTCGCTGAGCGTATCGATGTCCGGAACGGATACCGGTACAGAGTAAGCATACATGTGGTTGTCAACATAGTGAGCATAGGAGCCTTGTGTCTCGCTATACATCGGGTAAGGAACAAGGCCGACCGATACATCGGAATCCTTCATACGGGCCAAAATATCGATAACCTCGGAGGCAAAGAGCGTATTTCCGCTCTGGAGAGCAGTACGGACATCTCCATAACCGAGTGTCTCTGCCTGTTCAAGCGACCAAACGGAGATGGCCTGATCGATAACGTCGTTCCATGCGCCTGCATTGTTCACCATTTCAAGCGAGAGAACACCGTTGTTGTTGGCGATGATCGGCATTGCGGACGCCACATGCATACCGTGCGTTGCGTGACCGGTTCTGACCCAACCAAGAATATCGCCTTCCGAATAATGATATTCGGAGTTACCACTGGTTTCTTGAGCAGCCGCTTTAATCATCTCGACGAATTTATCCATTGTCCATTTGTTTTCTCTTACGAGATCGTAGATATTGCCGATTGAGGATTCGATACCGGCATTCTCATATACTGTTTTGTTGAACATCAAAGCGTGGGTCGCAGACATGGAATAGAGAGCAAAGTCACCAATGATGCTGAAAATTGTCTTAGCGCCGCTGCTGTTATTGATGCTGTACGTATTTACGTAGTTCTGGTCCCACCATTCGTTCTCAAAATTGAGGTCGAACGAATAGAGATTGTAGTTGTTTCCGCTTGTTCCAACGCCTGAGGTCTGATATTTTGTCGTATACATGTCAATGGTGTGCTGATTGCCGCTGGTATCGGCGGTTGCAAGCGAGCCGGGATTGTCGGAAGCAATCAATTCGATCTTACAGTTATAAAGCTTTTCCATTGTGCTGTTTCTCAGACGGACTGCAACACTGATGGTATCGGTGCCTTCGGAGTAGATCTCCTCGCTGGGAGATTTGCTGAAATCGTCCGTTGCCGTGTCACCTACAATGACAAAGGTCGTTCCTCTGAAATCGACATCTTCATAGCCGGGAAGCTTATTATAGCCATCAATTTCGACCGTAGAAGAGGAACCGTCGTCTCCAGAGGAGGTATCTTCGGACTGGCTGCCGCCGGTGGTCTCCTCTCCACTCGAAGTGCCTCCCGATGTACCGGGTTTGTCACTTGCTGTTGTGTCTGCTGGCTCACTGCCTTTGGTGGTTTCCGGCGTGTCGTTTTCGCCGCAGCCGGCCATCAGAAACACAACGAGAATCATTGCAAGAGATAAAACAATTGCCAAAATTCTCTTCATAAAATGATCTCCTTTTGTTTGAAAATTTTTAGCCATTCGCCAATGAAAGTGCAAAATATAATGCGAATGCTCCTATACTACATAATATCATTATATGCTGTTTTTGTCAATAGTTATCGACATTATCTTTTGGATTTTCGTTATTATTCATAAAAAACGAGGGAATTTTTGACTAAACGTGAAAATCTCGGCGGATAAAAATAACACGGAAAACCGATATCAGGTGGAATAGGAAAGAGTTATGATTTTTCACCGTTCTGAAATCAGATTTTTCCGTGTTATTTTCACGTCAGCTTTCTGCCATAGACGAGGATTCGATATAGCTGTGATATCCTTTCAGTTGTCCGGGTGTCGATCCGAATACGATATAGTCGATTTCTACGCTGTTTCCGGCTTTGATCAGGGCGCGGCTGTCAAGGCGATTGAAATATTCGGCGTATACATCGTAGTCAGCTGCGGTTTCGCCTTCATCAAAGGCGTTGTTCAGATAAGCGTTCGCATAGGAGCAGGTGGCGCCGAGAAGATGAAATTTAAGTCCGGAAACTTTTGTATTTTGTTTCCATGTCCAGTTGTTCCCGGGGCTTTGTCCGGGCAGAAGAACGCCCTTACCGGACGCATAGGTTGCCGCATAACAGAGATCATAAATATAGGTCTGATAGGTGTCTTTCTGCTTGCCGATTGACATGACCATAAACTGCGTGGAAGCATACGCCTGTGCGTTGTTGAATTGAACGGCGATTTTGTCGTTTTCCGTCGGATTTAAAATCCGGATCTTCATATACTGATGATATCCGCGCCAAGCATCTTCTTGGCCGACGTTGTCAAAGGTGAAGGGAAGTCCCGCCCATGTTCCATAGCCTGAACGCAGTTCATCCTCAAAGTCATAGGAGATAAGATCGTCGAAGCTGATGGCGAAGTCATTCATGCTGCGGTAGCACGTGTCGGTGCCTCTGAGGAAATATTGAGAGTCCGTGACGCCCGCGGTATCGCCGGCAGCCTTGAAGGTGCCGTCTTTTTTTGCTGTCAGCTTGAGGGAATCCTCCGTAAATTCCACAGTGAGAAACTCATCGTTGTATGTCATGGCGCTAACGATATATTCGTGCGTTGTCATTTTTTGATCTTCTGCAATGGTTTTGGTTCCAAAGTCAAGTCTTGCAAAGAGGGGAAGTGTGGTCGCAAAAGAGCTGTCGCTCGGTGTTACCGGCTCCGCGCCGGTCGTTCCGTCCGGATTTTCGGTCATGATATCCGAGGAAGAATCGTCAATTCCTGGGATGTCGTCGGATGAATCGATTGGCGATGTGTCGCTTGTATCCGGAATCTGCGGTGTTGTGCCGTTTTTGTCATCTGTTGTGCTTGTCGTTTCGGTTGTACCTCCGGTGCATCCGGTCAGCATGAAACAGAAAACAAGCAAACACAGCATAGTAATTAGTATTTTTTTCATGTTATTGTTCCGTTCTGCCGCCATTACGGCCTTTTATATTGAAGCAAAGCTTAAATCTTCGAGAAGAATGACGCTTTGTCTTTTGGAATTTTCCTTGTCCGAAAGTACATTTTGATATCTTTTCGGAGCCGCAGAAAATAAGGCATTTCTTGCTTTGCCGTAATCTAAGTTTTTGCAGTTGTGCTTTTCGTTATGCGCCGGTGCGTTTTGTAAATGTTTGCAAAAAAAGAGTGCTTCGATAAGAAGCACTCTTTTGAATCCGTTTTTTAAATTAGTTTGCTGCGTTGGAAGAATCCTCGAGGTAGCTGGTGTAGCCTGCGAGCTGATCGATCGAAGCGCCAAAGAGAACATAGTCGACCTCAACCTTGTTGCCTTCTTTGATGTTAGAACGGCTGTCGCACGCGCTTGCATTGTTGCCGCTGTAAGCACCGAGGAAACTGAATCTCAAAGCGGAAAGCTTATCGCTCGTTGTCCAGATCAGGTTGTTGCCGGGAACGCCGCCGGCGTTTTTCACTTCATTGACGAAGTCGATATAAGTCTTAGCACCGCCGGTTTTCGCAGAAGCGAGACCGTTCAGGAACATGATGTCATACGTATAGGATTTCCACTCGGTGGTAGGCGTGGTCGTCAGGTTTGCACTGGTGGTTGTAGGAGCGCCGCCCTGCAGATACATGTTGGAGCAGACCATCGTGCTTGCATAACCGTCGGCCGTGCGGTGCCATCTGAAGCTGATCATGTTGTTGGTGGTGTTGTTCAGAATACGAACTTTCATATACTGATAACGACCCTGCCAGCTCTTTCCGACATTAGCGGTGCTGAAAGGATACTGCACCCAAGAACCCCAACCGTGTTTCAGCTCTTCGTCAAAATCATAAGTGATGATATCATCGAAGCAAAGCTCGAAAGACGATCCGTCCATACCGCTGGTATAGCTCTTTGTCGCGTAAATAACAATGGTGTCTTCCGTGTATTCGATAGCGATGCAGTCGGCGTTGTATGTAAGAGCGCCTGTCAGATATTCGTGAGAGGTTTTGCCTTCTGCCTCAGCCTTGGTCTTGGTACCGAAATCAAAACGAGCAAAGATGGGAAGCGTGGTTCCTTCTGTCGACTCGGAAGGTACGGTGACCGGAGGCTCGGTTTCTTTCGAGGTGTCAGGAGTCGTTTGCGGAGGTTCGGTTTCTTTCGAGGTGTCAGGAGTCGTTTGCGGGGGCTCAGTCTCCGTGGTTTCCGGAGGCTCGGGCTCTGTTGTTTCTTCCGGAGTCGAGGCTGTTGTGTCCGAAGGCTTCGGAGCTGCGGTAGTGTCATCTGGCTTATCCTTCTCACAGCCGACCATAGCAAGTACAGCGAAGAGCATAACGACTACCAACAAGAGTGATAAAAGTCTCTTCATAAAATAGATTCTCCTTTTTTTAATTTAGAAAATTTTCTTACCGTACAAGATATCGTCTGAAAAATACCTCGCACCGTGATTACTGTTATTTTATCACCAAACTTGAAATTTGTCAATACCTATAAAAAAATAGTGCTCAAAAAAGCGCTTGAATTTCAAAAAAATTATCCCTTCTTATGCTTTTTTTGTTAAGAATGTGTGATTTTTCATAAATATATGGAGGGAAAATGGTCGAACTATATGCTTTTTGGGAATCGAAAGCTTTTTTGAATTTCTTTTTGCCGTATCGTATGGATTTACTTTATTTTATGCGCAAAGCGATGGAAAAATAACTCCGGTGTCCGCGGGACAGAGAATTTTTGCCGGTTTCTTTTTCAGACCGCAGCAAAAGCCTCCTGTCATATGACAGGAGGCTTTTTGCTTTATCAGTCTTCGTAATAGGTTTCGTCGTCGATCGGCGTTACCGTGATGTGGGTAAGCGGATTTTCGCAGCTGTCGTCCTTGTAGATTTCAAAATGGAGATGCGGAGCCTGGGAAATTTCCACAAGCGCGGTATCTCCCACGGCGCCGATTTCATCGCCCGCCTTGACAACGGTGCCCGCGGCAATGCCGTCGGCTATTTTGGTCTGCAAATTCCGATAAACGGATTTATAGCCGTTCGCATGGGAGATGACGATGGTTTGTCCCATCATGGGATCGAATTCCACCGATTCGACCGTGCCGTCCGCCGCCGCATAGACGGGCGTTCCGGCATCCGCTTCGAGGTCGACGCCGAGATGGACGCGGTAATCCTCCATCGTATCCGAGAATACCGGAATATCGGCAGACCATTCCTTTGATATGTTGCCGTTTGTCAGAGGAGAGATGAACGATACCTTGTCGGCAACGATGGGCTTATCGTCGTCCGGATTTTTTGTCGTTTCCTCGGGCTGTGAGCCGTTTGTGGTCTGTTCCGGCTTGCCGGAACCGGTTGTGTCCGACGGACCGGGCTTTGCGCGTCTGCTGGAAACCACGGCGATGATGGTGACGCAGATGGCTGCAACGACAAGCAGCGCCAATGCGATGGATAAGCCGCGGTTCAGCCGCATTTTCTTTTGATTCTGATTCATAAAAACAATTCCTTTCCGCCTTTCGGCTTTGTGAACTGTTTCTATTGTCGCCAAAATTTTTCAGCTTATACACAAATATGGAAAAAATGCGGATTTTTCATTGGATTTCAAAGGAATTTGGGCATTTTTCAGTCGGAAATCATATATCCGCAGCCTCGCACGGTGGAGATGAGCCGGATCCGGAAGCGGTTGTCGATTTTGGAACGCAGATAATTGATATAGACGTCCACGACATTGGTATCCTCGCCGGCTTCGCCGAAGACACGGGAGAGCGCGTCTTTTCTGGATACGGGTTTCCCGCGGTTGTCGAGCAGAAGGCGAAGCAGCTCGAACTCCCGCCCTGTCAGCTCGATTTTTTCTCCTTTATAATATGCGGCGCGCTGTGTTTCGTCGAGCGCAATATATTGTGCGGGATTTTTTCGCTTCTGTGCCCGCAGCTCATGATGCGGAGCATCGCCGGCGGGGACGAGCAGGGAGCCGAAGAAGTCTTCGACGGAGAACGGCCTCACGACCGCGTAATACCGGGTCAGCTCCTGCGTCGAAAGCTGCCCCAGCTCCTCGGGATATCCGCAGACGACAAGCTCGCACTGAGACGGCGGCCGGAATGCTCCGGATAAAAGCAGCTTTGCATCGATAACGGCGAGCTTCGCGGCCGGAACGGCGTCCGCCTCGTCCTGCGTTCCGGCCGTGACGCAGGAGATGCCGCGTTCGAGAAATTCAAGCTCGAGCATCCGGGCAAAAACAGCGTCCGACGACGCGATAAGAACGTTCATGACGATTACCTCCGGACGGTGTTATTTCGCTTCAATCGAGGAGCCGGCTGCGGGAATCTTGATTTTTTTGCATTTCTCGTAGTTTTTGTATTTTGTCTCGGGCGTTCTTGTGGCGTCTATGATTTTCTGCCCCTTTTTCAGAGAAAACAGCGTGACGCCCGATGCCGTGCGCGTCGCTTTTTCCGGAATCAGCTTCGTACTGATATAGATGGCCTTGCCCGCATCGCTTACAAGCAGCAGCTCGAACGGCGCATCCTCATAAAAGGCGCCGACGAGCGGGGAAGCATCGGAATAGGCGTTGATCAGCTTTTTCCGCGCGGCCTTTGTCTCATAGGAGGAAACGGGAACGCGCACGCCCTTTCCGTTTTCAAATATATAGACGAAATGGTGCTCTTTTTCATAAGCGGTGAGCGCCCTCATCGCCACGACGCGCTCGCCCTCGTCGAAGCCGAGCTTGACGGGGACATAGTCGCCGAGCTGCGACGCTTTTTTTGTCTCAAATTCGCTGACCTTGGATTTGTAGATTTTTTGCCGGTCGCTGATAAAGAGAAGCTCTGATATGTTGTCGGAATCCTCCGTCTGAATGACCTCGTCTCCGGGCTTTAAGGCCTGCTCGTCGCTGCCCCTCAGGGATTGAAGCGTGATTTTTTTGAAGTAGCCCTCTTTTGTCAGAACCAGCTTGACGTTATAATTTTCCACGAAGTCTTTTTCGTCGTATTCCTCGACGGCGTCCTCGAAGATGAGCTTGGTTTTGCGCGGGATCGCATATTTTTCCTTGATTTCTTCGAGCTGCTTTATGATGCGGTTTTTGAGCTTGCGTTCGGATTCGATGATGCTTTTAAGCTCCGCGATGTCCTTTTGCAGCTGCTCGATTTCCTTGATGCGCTCGAGAATGTATTCGCGGTTGAGATGCCGCAGCTTGATTTCCGCGATGTATTCCGCCTGAATCTCGTCAAGACCGAAGCCCTCCATCAGGTTCGGGACGACCATCTCGTCCTTTTCCGTTTCGCGGACGATTTTGATCGCTTTGTCGAGGTCGAGCAGGATCTCCCCGAGACCGAGCAGCAGATGGAGCTTGTCGCACTTCTTGGCAAGGTCGAAGGAAAGCTCGCGCTTCACGCAGCCCATGCGGAACCGGATCCATTCGTCGAGAATGCCGCGCAGGCCGAGCTGCCGCGGCTCTCCGTCGATGAGCACATTGAAGTTGCAGGCGAACGAATCCTGCAATGGCGTCTTTTTGTAAAGCTTCATCATGAGCTTGTCGGGGTCGACGCCGCGGCGCAGGTCGAGCGTCAGCTTGAAGCCGTGCAGGTCGATTTCGTCACGCACGTCCGTGACTTCTTTGAGCGAGCCGGCTTTGATCATATCGGTGAGCTTTTTGATGATGACCTCGATGGAGGTGGAGTAGGGAATCTCCACGATATCGATGCAGCCCGCGTCCTTGTCATAGACGTAGCGGGCGCGAAGCGGCACGTTGCCCCGTCCCGTTTCGTAGATTTCCCGCATCCGGTCGCGGTTATAGAGCAGGAGCGCGCCGCCCGAAAAATCGGGCGCCTTGACAATGTCGAGCAGCTCCTCCGTCGTCGTGTCGGGATTTTTGAGAATGGCGATGGTGCCGTCGCAGATCTCCCCGAGATTGAAGGAGCAGATTTGGCTTGCCATGCCGACGGCGATGCCCATGTTCGGCGAAACAAGAATATTCGGGAACGCCGTGGGAAGTAAGACCGGTTCCTTCATCGTGTTGTCGTAGTTGTCGACGAAATCGACGGCATCCTTATCGATGCCGCGGAAGATCTCGTTGCAGATGGTGTCGAGCTTGACCTCGGTATAACGCGATGCGGCAAACGCCATGTCGCGGCTGTATACCTTTCCGAAGCTTCCCTTGGAATCGACGAGCGGGTGAAGCAGCGCTTCGTTGCCGCGCGTGAGCCTTACCATCGTCTCGTAGATTGCCATGTCGCCGTGCGGATTCAGTCGCATCGTCTGTCCGACGACGTTCGCGCTTTTGGTGCGATGGCCGGTAAGCAGTCCCATTTTATACATGGTGTAGAGCAGCTTGCGGTGGGACGGCTTGAAGCCGTCGATTTCCGGAATCGCGCGGGAGACGATGACGCTCATAACGTACGGCATGTAGTTTTTTTCGATCGTATCGGTGATCGGCTGGAGCGTGACCTCGGCGGGGACGATCTCTTTTTTCTCTATTTTCTTTTTGGATTTTGCCATGCTGACCGTTCCTTCCTTTCGTTAAATGTCCGCTTCGGCGATGTATTCCTTGCCGTAAGCCGCGATAAAGCGCTTGCGCTCGTCGAGGTCGTCGCCGAGCAGGGTTTCAAAAATGTATTCGGTCTTTTCGCGGTCGGCCTCCATGACCTTGATGAGCCGTCTCGTTTCCGGATTCATCGTCGTCTGCCACATCATGTCCGGCTCGTTTTCACCGAGACCCTTGGAGCGCTGCAAGGTATATTTGGCGTTCCCGAGCCTCGATACGATCTGTGCTTTCTCGTTCTCGTCGTAAGCGAAATAAATGTTATCCTTGCAGGTGATTTCGTAAAGCGGAGACTCCGCGATGAACACCTTGCCTTCCTTGATGAGCGTGGGCAGGAGCCGGTAAAACAGCGTGAGCAGCAGCGTGCGGATCTGGAAGCCGTCCTCGTCGGCATCGGTGCAGATGATGATTTTGCTCCATTTCAGCTGGGAAAGGTCAAAGGCGCCCTGCGTATTGCCCTTGGCTTTGACCTCGACGCCGCAGCCGATGACCTTTAAAAGGTCGACGATGATATCGCTTTTGAAGATGCGGTCGTAGCCCGCTTTCAGGCAGTTGAGCGTTTTGCCGCGCACCGGAATAATCGCCTGAAACTCGGCGTCCCGTCCGAGCTTGCAGGAGGTCATCGCGGAGTCGCCCTCCACGATATAGACCTCGCGGCGCTCCGGGTCCTTCGAGCGGCAGGCGACGAATTTCTCCACGCGGTTGGCAAGATCGTTCTGCGAGGCGAGCTTCTTTTTCAGATTCAGGCGCGTGCTTTCCGCATTCTCGCGGCTTCGCTTGTTGACAAGCACCTGAGAGGCGATTTTTTCCGCGTCGGCGGGATTTTCGATAAAATAGAATTCGAGCTGCTTTTTGAGAAAATCCGTCAGCGCCTCCGCGATAAACTCGTTGGAGATCGCCTTTTTGGTCTGATTTTCATACGAGGTCTGCGTCGAGAAGCTGTTGATGATGAGGACAAGGCAGTCCTCAACGTCTCCGAACGTGATTTTGCTTTCGTTTTTATTGTATTTGCCGCCCGCTTTCAGATACTTATCGATGGCGTAGACGAACGCCGTGCGCGTCGCCTTGTCCGGCGAGCCGCCGTGCTCGAGAAAGCTGGAATTGTGATAATATTCAATGAGATTTACCGTGTTGGAAAAGCAGAATGCGATTTCCGCCTTGAAGCTGTATTCGGGCTTGTCCGCGCGGTCGCGTCCCTTGGCTTCCATTTTCCACAGCACGGGAGGCGTCAGCGCGGTGTCCCCGACCGTGCGGCTGATTTGGTCCTCGATGCCGTGCTCGTAGCAGAATTCCCTTTCGTCGAAGGTGCCGTCCTCGTTCTGCCAGCGGAAGTGGAAGCAAAGTCCCGCGTTGACGACCGCCTGACGGTCGAGCATGCTTTCATAATAGTCGCGCGGAACGGCGGTGGAGGTGAATACCTCGAGGTCGGGCTTCCATGTGACGACCGTTCCCGTGCGCTGTTCTTTTTTGGAAACGAGCGGCGCGCGGATAAGCTCTCCGTCCGGCTCGCCCTTTTTGAAATTCATTTCGAGCATTTCCGTGCCGCGGTACGACTGCACCTTCATATATTCGGAGCTGTACTGCGTGGCGGCGGCGCCGAGTCCGTTGAGCCCCAGCGAATACTGATAGTGCGCCTCATCTCCGTTGTTGTTGTATTTGCTGCCGGCGTAAAGCTCACAGTAGACCAGCTCCCAGTTGTATTTGCCCTCGTTCTCGTTGTAATCGAGCGGGACGCCGCGCCCGAAATCCTCGATGCGGATGGAGCCGTCATGATAGGCGGTGATATTGATTTGTTTGCCATATCCCTCGCGCGCTTCGTCCACGGCATTGGAAAGAATCTCAAATACCGAATGCTCGCAGCCCTCCAGCCCGTCGGAACCGAAGATGACCGCGGGACGGCTGCGGACTCTCGCGGCGCCTTTGAGCATCGTGATACTTTTGTCGTCGTATACGTTTGTTTTTTTCGTCATTTAAGTCTCCTCTGTGCCGCTTGTACGGCGTTGAAATTGGGTATTGAAAGGAAAAGAGCCTGTAATCGCTCGGATCATAGGCATTCTGTAAAAAAATCCGCATAAGTTTTTTTGTACGGTTGATTTATCGGAATTTTCTGATATAATTTATATGCGGCCTTTTGAGCCGTGTTTATGCGGATAACCCGCAGATTTCTCTAATTAATATGATTATAACACAACTATTTTTTGGAATCAAGGGGAATTTTTCGGCTCTTTTAGAGGGAAATAGACAGAAGGAGCGGCGATATATGCAGCTTGAAATGAGAAAAGTAAGGCTTGACAGTACGGATGTAAAACGCATTTATTTTGACGCATTTCCGAAAAAGGAGCGGATGCCTTTTCCGATGATGGTAGCGATGTCGAAGCTTTGGCATACGCAGTTTTGGGGTTTTTACGATGGGGATGCCCTATGCGGATTTGTTTATCTGGCGAGCAGCCGGAAAATCGTGTTTATTATGTTTTTTGCGGTGTGCGGGAGCCTTCGGCGGAAAGGGTACGGCAGTGCCGTTCTGCGGGAAATAAAGAGCAGATATCCCGATAAAAAGATCATCGTTTCCATCGAGCCTTGTGGTGACGGCGCGTCTGATCTCACGCTCAGAGAACGGCGCAAAGCATTTTATCGGAAAAACGGGTATCGGGAAACCGGATACCGGATGAAACTCGGCGGTGTGGAGCAGGAAATTCTCATCACAGGCGGTGATTTTGTAAGGAAAGAATTCCGTGCCTTTTTTGCACTTTACAGCAACGGCACGATGTGGCCGAAGATTTGGAAACAGACGGGAAGATGCGGCTTGCATGCTTCTGATCCGGCGGAAAGAAAGTGAGCGCTTATTTTGGAAACGCTCATAAACTATCTCTGGATATTCCGTATAAGGAAAGAGCGTATGTCTTGACGGCACTTTTTCCTATCGTTTTTTCTACCGGCGGAAAGCGAAAAACGCTGCAAAGGGAAATGGAAAAATCCGTGACTATTCGTTTTTGACCGGGGAGAAGGAACATATGAGCGAGGTGTTTTCTTGGTGGGCGGTCGATCATGCAGATGAGCTGCCGACCGCTTCGGCAGCCTGTTTATTGGATTGTGCAAAGTGCGGTTGCCCCATATTGGCAGACAGGCTGAAAACAAATTCGGAAGCACGGAAAAATGGCATGAAAGGCGGAATGCGAGCGTTTTCTGCTTTTTGATTTGCCAAGTGCCGGAAAAAGGCAAGGAACATGAAATATGAAGAAACTGTTTGAAAAAGAAAAAATAGAATATTTCGGCGCGATTCCGTTTTCCGTCTGCAGCTGCCGCAGACCGGATATCATCGAACGGCGCGGCGTGCCGGCGGCGGATATCAAAACGGCGGTGATGCTTCTCATTCCTTATTTTGTGGACGATGGGGCGGGGAACGTTTCCTTTTACGCGCGTTCTCGGGATTATCACGAATATTGCGAGGGGCTTTTTGCCCGTCTGATTCCTGCCTTGGAGGAACGCTTCGGCGAGCGTTTTCTCGGCTTTGCGGATAAGTCTCCGATTCAGGAGAATATCGCCGCGTCTATGGCGGGACTCGGCGTGCTCGGCGATAATTTTATGCTAATCAGTGAGAAATACGGCTCCTTTGTGTTTGTCGCGGAGATTCTTTCCACGGCGGAGCCGGAGACGCTGGGCTTTTCCGGCGGAACACCGGAGCCATCGTACTGTCCGCACTGCGGCGCGTGCCGGCGCGCCTGCCCGATGGTATCGGAGGGAATGGAGTGTCTTTCCGCAGTGACGCAGAAAAAGGGCGCGCTTTCCGCGGAAGAGGAAGCGTATCTGAAAAGATACGGCTATGCGTGGGGCTGCGACATCTGCCAGCTCGCGTGTCCGCTGACAAAGGCGGCAATGGCCGCCGGCGCGCAGACGCCGATCGCGTTTTTTCACGAGGACCGGATTCCCGTTCTCACGGAAGATCGGCTTTCCCGGATGGATGAGACGGAATTTCGACGCCGCGCGTTTTCATGGCGCGGCAGGGAGCCGCTTCTGCGCAATTTGAAGCTGCTGGAAAAGTAGTCCCGTATAATTTTCGCCTTTCCAAACCAAATTAAACGGGGAAAGGGCGTGAAATTTTGACGGAAAAGGAAACGGCTGAAAAGCTCCGGCGGCTTCGGGCGGAAAACCGGAAGCTTCGGCGTGAGAACGAATATCTGCGTCACCGGGCGGAGCAGCTCGGCGACCGCACCGCGGCGCACGGAAACGAGGATGCGGTCATGCGGGAGGCCGTGCGCAATCTCTCGGTGTCCCGTTCGAGAACCTATTTCGGATATCTCATGCTGTCGCTGAAATCGAGCCGTACTTTCCGGGTTTACGATAAGACCTCTTTTGCCGTGCGCAATCTCTTTTTTGCGTCCAAGCTGTGGCGGATTATCACGGGCGTCGCTGCGTTTCTCGGCATCGGCGCTCAGGTGATTCTGACGCTGGGTATCCTTGCGGTATTGCTGCCGGCGGCGGCTGTTTTTTCCGCGGTGGCGGCATTCGCAGGCTTCTTTTTGCACCGGAAATGGAACCGCGCCTTTGAAAAGATTTTTGCCGGACGGCGGCTGTATGTGCTGTTCGCGCCGAAAAAGAAGCGGGGAAGCGGCTATTTTGCGGCGATGGCGGAGGATTTTTCAAAGGACGGCGTCGTGATTGTCGTTTCCCGCTCGTTTGTCTATTGCGGATTTTCCGGCGCGCGTGCCGTGGGGCGGAATGTGTATCTTGTTCATACCAGCTATTATTTTTCATTGGCGAAGCGGTTCGGCCTTGCGGAACCGGCGCGCGTAATCAAAATTACCTGAAAGGAGGTGAGGTTTGTGGTCGGCTTTGTCTATGGCAGAAGCGGTTCGGGCAAAAGCGATTGGATTTTTTCCCGAATGGAAGAGGCGGCGGCGCGCGGACATGTGTATCTGCTCGTGCCGGATAAGGAAGCGGTGGCGGCGGAGAGCCGGGCGGCGGAGCTGTCCGGCGCGGGAAATGTCGATGTGATCACTTTCGGGCGCCTTTGCAACTATGTTTTCCGCAAATACGGCGGCCTGTGCGCGGATTATATCGGCTCCGGTGCGAAAAAGCTCGTCATGCGGAACGTCCTGCGTGCGCTCTCGCCCGCACTCAAAGAATATGGCGAGGCGTCCGGCTTCGGCATGATCGAAAAGCTGACGGCGGCACGCTCCACGCTCTATCAGGACAAGATATCGCCGGCGGAGCTCGACCGCGCCTCCGGCTTTTTTGACGAGCATTCGCCGATCCGGACGAAAACCTCCGATCTCGCCGTGATCTTCGCGGCTTTCGACGCCGAGATCGCCGCAAAATGGGAGGACCCCGACGGGATTCTTTCCAAAGCTGCGGCGCTGTTGAAAGGGAGCGGCTTTTTTGCCGGCAGCACCGTTTTTATCGATTCCTTTACCTCGTTTTCGGCGCAGCAGTACGACATTCTTGAACCGATGATGGCCGGCGCAGACGATGTATACATAACGCTTTCCTATCTTCCCGACGACGCGGACGGCGCCTCGTCCGGAATCCTTTCCGACACGGACCGCCGCCTGCGCCGCACGGCACAGCGTGCGGGTACGCCTGTCCGCGAGATTTTTCTCAGAAGCGCCAAGCGGTACCGCAGCGCGGAGCTTGCTTTTCTTTCCGAAAATATTGCGGGTACGGGGCGTGCGCGTGCCGTGTGGCAGGATGAGCCGGCGCATATCCGGCTTGTTCGCGCGGCGAATGCGTTTGCGGAGTCGGAGGCGGCGGCGCTCGATATCTGCCGGCTTATCCGCGGCGGCGCAAGATATCGGGAGATTTCCGTCATCGTCCGCGATACCGCGCAGGCGGAGGGCGTCGTGGACGCCGTTTTCCGGAAATACGGGATTCCGTGCTTTCTTTCGTCGCGAAAGGAGATTTCCGAAAAGCCGCTTGTCAAGCTGATTTTCTCCGCTTTCGCGATACTGGAAAGGGGCTTTCGCGGCGAGGACGTCGTCGCCTATGTCAAAACGGGGCTTGCCGGCGTCACGCCGGACGAGGTGAGCCTATTTGAAAATTACATACAGAAATGGAACATCCGCGGCAGAATGTTTACGGGCGACGATCCGTGGAATATGAATCCGCACGGATACGGCACATCGCTTTCCGCATCGGATGAGGAGGAGCTTGCCATGCTTGCGGATATCCGCGGGCGGGTGATTTCGCCGCTCAAAGCGTTCGCGGCAGCACAGCGCACCTTTCATACGGTGCGGGAGCGCGCGGCGCTGCTTTTCGATTTCCTTTCGGGACTTGGCGTTCCGGAGGCGCTGGCGGCGCGGGCGGAGGCGGAAACGGAGCGCGGCGATACGGCTGCGGCGTCCGAGACCGTCCAGCTTTGGAACGTATTCTGCGGGGCGCTCGACCAGCTTGTCGTGACCTCGGGGGAAACGGAGGCGCAGACCGCGGAGTTTTCCCAAATGCTTTCCGTCATTCTTTCGGAGACGGATATCGGAAAGATTCCGACCTCGGTGGACGAGGTTACGGTTTCGTCGGCGTCTGAAACGGTGCCGGGCAGACCGAAATATGTCTATCTGCTGAACGCAAACGAGGGCATATTTCCGCAGCGCGTGGGGGAGGACGGACTGTTCTCCGAATACGAAAAGGCGCAGCTAAGGGAGCGGGGTGTGGAGTTCACCGACCGGACAGAACGGCGGGTTTCGGAGGAGCTTTTCTATTTTTACCGCGCCGCCGCCCTGCCGTCGGAGCGCCTCTATATCAGTTATTCCCACTACGGGCTTTCCGGCTCGGAACAGCGGGAATCCGGCGGTGTGAAGCGGATTTGTGCGTTGTTTCCGGCGCTTGCGGCTGTCGATTTTGAGCTGTCCAAGAAAAGCGACCTGATTGAAAGCAGGTCTGCGTCCTTTGAGCATGCGCTCTCCTTTCCCGGAAATCTCGGCCGCGCGCTGCGTGAATACTATGAGGCGGACCCCGTCTATGCGGAAAAGCTGAAATATGCGAAAACGCCGCTTTCCGCTGCGAGCTGCCGGCTTTCTCCCGAGAGCGCGGAGGCGCTTTTCGGCGGCAGGCTTTCGACGAGCTATACAAGGCTCGAAAAATACATCAAATGCAATTTTTCCTATTTCTGCGAATATGAATTGAAGCTGCGGGATAACCTGCCGGCGAGCTTCGGTGCCGTCGATATCGGGAGCTTTATGCACGGGATTCTCGAAAAAACGGTGGAATGGATTGCCGTAAACGACGGGGGCGGGCTTTCGGAGGAAATCCGGAAAATCGCCGAAGCTTATATTATGTCGGTCTTTCATAAGGAACCGTCCGCGCTGCCTGAAAGGTTCCGTCATCTGTTCGGTTATCTGTGCCGGAGCGCGGAGCTGTTCGCCGGACGGCTGAAAGCGGAATTTGAGGCGTCCGCGTTCCGTCCCTGTGACTTTGAGCTGACCGTCGGTCAAGGCGGGGAGTCCGTGCTGCCGATGAAGCTTGCGGGGGACGGCATTTCGGTCGAGCTTCGCGGCAAGATCGACCGGGTGGACGCCTATGAGGACGGAGAGGGCAGGCTCTACCTGCGTGTTGTCGATTATAAAACGGGGGAGAAGACGTTCGATATCCGAAATGTGAGGCTCGGACTCGACATGCAGATGCTTCTGTATCTGTTTTCCCTGTGGGAGAACGGCGCGCGGCGTTACGGACGCGAGATCCTGCCCGCCGGTGTTCTGTATTCCGGCGTGAAGCCGCCGCAGGTCGATTTGACGATCGGCGGCGATGTCGGAGAGGAGGACGTGAAAATCCGCACGAGCGGTCTTTTTCTCAAAAACGAGGAGATTCTGCGCGCGATGGAGCCCGCGCTTGCGGGTGTATTCATTCCCGTGAAGGCGGGCGACCTTGCGAAAGAGAAATCCTCTCTCATCGGCCTTGATGCGTTCATGGAATTGAAGCGGGAGGTCACGCAGACGGTACTCCGATATGCCGGCGAGCTTCGGCGCGGCGCCGCCTGCGCAAGGCCGCTTGTCACAAACGGGAAAAGTCCGTGCGAATACTGCAAAATGCGCCCCGTCTGCCGGATAAGCAGCAAATAATACAAATGAATAAAATATTTTATACATCAATATAAATGGAGGAATTTCCTTGAAAATACCGGAAAGAATCTTAAAAAAGGTGGAAAAGCCCGCGCGGTACACGGGCGGAGAATGGGGACAGATTGTCAAGGACAAAAATACGGTGGATGTCCGGTTCGCGTTCTGCTTTCCCGACACCTATGAGATCGGCATGTCCAATCTCGGCGTGAGGATTTTATACGACGTTCTGAATGCGAGAGCGGACACATGGTGCGAGCGCGTATATGCACCGTGGGTGGATATGGAGGCCTGCATGCGAGAGGAGCACATTCCGCTTTGGGCGCATGAAAGCGGCGACCCGGTTTCGGAATTCGATATCGTCGGCTTTTCTCTCCAATATGAGCTTTGCTATACAAATGTATTAAACATGCTGGAGCTTGCCGGAATCCCGCTTTTGGCTGCGGAACGGGGAGACGATGCGCCGGTCGTTGTGGGCGGCGGTCCCTGCACCTATAACGCGGAGCCGATTGCCGATTATTTCGATTTATTCATGATTGGCGAGGGCGAGGAGGTCATCTGCGAGCTGGTTTCCCTTTACAAGGAACACAAAAAGCGGGGCTTTCGGAAGGCGGCGTTTCTGCATGAGGCGGCAAAGATCGAGGGCATTTATGTCCCCTCTCTTTATGAGGTTTCCTATCACGATAACGGCACGATCGCTTCCGTTTCGCCGAAATATGACGACATTCCGATGACCGTCAAAAAAAGGATCGTGAAAGATATGGACAAGGCTCCGTATCCGAAAACGCTGGTCATGCCGTTCATTCAGACGGTGCAGGATAAAATCACGCTGGAGGTCTATCGCGGCTGCATCCGCGGGTGCCGCTTCTGTCAGGCGGGCATGGTATGGCGTCCGGTGCGGGAAAAATCGCCCGAGGTGCTGTGCGAAGCGGCGATGACGCTTGCCGATGCGACCGGCTACGATGAGCTGACGCTGTCGTCGCTCAGCATCAGCGACTATTCTTGCATCGAAACGCTCACGGACGAGCTGCTCGCGTGGACGGACGAGCGCAAGATTTCTCTGTCCCTGCCGTCCCTGCGCGTGGACAGCTTCACCAAGGAGCTGATGGACAAAATATCCACCGTGCGTACCGGCTCGCTCACCTTCGCACCGGAGGCGGGAACCCAGCGGCTGCGCGACGTCATCAACAAAAATGTGAGAAAGGAAGACCTGCTGCGCGCCTGCCGCGTGGCGTTCGAGGGCGGCAAATCACAGGTCAAGCTGTATTTTATGCAGGGACTTCCGACGGAAACGAATGAGGACCTCGACGGCATCGCCGAGCTTGCCGAAAGCGTTATTGACGAATACTACCATACGCCCGGCCGTCCGAAAAAAGCGCCCGGCGTGACCATATCCGCCGCCTGCTTCATTCCGAAGCCGTTCACGCCGTTCCAGTGGGAGCCGCAGTGCGATATGGAGACGCTCGCGGAAAAGCAACGGTATCTTACGGGAAAAATCACGGACCGGAAAATCAAATACAACTATCATGACGCCCGCGTCAGCCGCATCGAGGCGGTGTTTGCAAGGGGCGACCGGAAGCTGAATGCAGCGCTTGCCGAAGCGCACCGCATGGGGATGCGGTTTGACAGCTGGGACGAGCATTTCGATTACGAAAAATGGCTTGCGGTATTCGCCGCCGTGGGCATCGATCCCGCCTTTTACGCGAACCGTGAGTTCGGCGAGGATGAGATTCTGCCGTGGGACAACATCGACATCGGGGTTGACAAAAAATTCCTGCTGCGCGAACGGCACCGCGCACACGAGGCGATTCCGACAAAAAACTGCCGCGAGGCCTGCAACGGCTGCGGCGCCGACAAACTGGGAGGTGAACGCTCATGCTGTCCGAGCCTCAGAAAATAAGGGTGAAATTCTCCAAGACGGGGAGTCTCAAATTTATCTCGCATCTCGATCTCAACCGCACGGTGAAATCCGCGTTTATCCGCTCGAAGCTGCCGATTTGGTATACGCAGGGCTTCAACCCGCATCCGAAGACCGTGTTCTCGCTGCCGCTTTCGGTCGGAACGGCGAGCCTTTGCGAATTTATGGACTTCAAGGTGACGCAGGCGCTTGCGGGGGAGTTCATCTGTGAGCGGCTGAACGCTTCGTTTCCCGCGGGACTTCGTGCGCTTGCGGCATATGAGCCGAAAACGAAATTTTCGGAGATCGGCTGGGCGGATTATGAAATCCGCATTTTCAGAACGGGCGACGCGGAGACAGAGGCTGCGGTGAGAAAGTCGCTCTCCGGCGAAATCTTCATCGAAAAAACGACGAAAATCGGAACGCGCACCGTGGATATCGCGCCGTATACAAAGCTTCTTTCCGTATGCACGGAGCCGGACGCGGTCGTGCTTTCCGTCAGGCTTTCCTGCGGGGAGCAGACCTTTGTGAATCCGAAATATATCGTCGATTTTCTGACGGAGAAGCTCGGCATTCCCGCGGAGCGCGACGATGTTTCCGTCTGCCGCACGGAGGTATATTTTGAGGACGGTATAACGCCTTTTCTTTAAAATACTCTTGCTTTTCTCGTCTTTTCGTGTTATTATGATACCATATTAAAATGCGAAATCGGAGGACGGTTCATGGCAAAGAGAACAGGCGACGAAAAGCTCGATTTTCTGTTTGAGGGCATTCTGACCTTGAAAACGGTCGACGAATGTTATGATTTTTTCGGGGATCTCTGCACAAAGACGGAGCTTCGCGAGATGTCAAAGCGGCTTCTTGCGGCGAAGCTGATTTCCGAGGGGGAAAAATACGCCGATATCGTGGAGAAAACAGGGCTTAGCACGGCGACGATCACGCGTGTCAACGGCTGCTTTCGCGACGGAAACGACGGATATGTGAATGTGCTGAACAGGCTATCCAAAAAATAAACGATAAAAGAGAGGGCGGTATGCCGCCTTTTCAAATATGATAGGATTCGGAGAAGGATCATGAAAAAAACAGTGATTGTCACAGGCGCCTCCCGGGGCATCGGGCGCGCGATATCCTTAAAGCTTGCCGCGGACGGCTTTGCCGTCGTCGCCGCCGCGCGCGGAGATGCGGAAAAGGCGGCGGAATACGTCGGTGAGCTACAAAAGCTCTCGCCGGAATCGGTTTATGTCAGCGCGGACATCTCCTCGGAGGAGGACAGACGCCGCCTTGTCGATACGGCGTTCGACCGGTTCGGAGGGCTCGATATTCTTGTCAACAACGCGGGCGTCGCGCCCACGGAGCGCCGCGATATCCTTGAGATGACCGAGGAGAGCATGCAAAGGCTGCTCGACATCAACCTCAAAGGCACGTTCTTTCTCACGCAGTATGCGGCAAATCGGATGCTCGCCGCAAAATGCGGAGAGATGATTATCAATGTCACATCGATGTCCGCCTATACGGCGAGCATCAACCGCGGGGAATACTGCATCTCAAAGGCGGGTCTTTCAATGGCGACGGAGCTGTTTGCCGCAAGACTTGCGGAATGCGGCATCAACGTGTATGAGATTCGTCCCGGCATCATCCGCACGGATATGACCGCCGCGGTGACGGAGAAGTACGAGGCGCTGATTGCGGGAGGGCTGCTTCCGATCTCGCGCATGGGAACGCCGGAGGACATCGCAAGGGCTGTGGCTGCCGTCGCGTCCGGCGCGCTGCCGTATTCCACGGGAGAGGTGATCAACGTGGACGGCGGCTTCCATATCCGGACGCTTTGAGGAGGGCACGATGCGGCAAACGGAACTTGACTGCGGCGGATATCGGATTCCTTTCTGTCAGGCGCAGGTGATTGTGGTCGGCAGCGGCGCCGCGGGCTACGGTGCGGCGGACTCGCTCTGCGATCTCGGAATCCGAGACGTTCTGATTGTGACCGAGGGACGCCTTATGGGCACCTCGCGCAACACGGGCTCCGACAAGCAGACCTATTATAAACTCAATATGGCGGGCGGGATCCCCGATTCCGTCTATGATATGGCGCGCTCCCTTATGCGGGGCGGCTCCATGCACGGCGATATCGCGCTTTCGGACGCCGCGCTTTCGGCGCGCTCCTTTTTTAGGCTGGTAAACCTCGGCGTGCCGTTCCCGATGAATGAATATGGGGAATATGTCGGCTACCGGACGGATCACGACGCGACGACGCGCGCGACCTCTGCGGGACCGCTCACCTCCAAATACATGACCGAGGCGTTGGAGCGTTCGGTCATGGCAAAGAAAATTCCGATGCTTGACGGATACCGTGTGATAAAGCTCCTGACGGAAAACGGCTGCGCGCGGGGGCTTCTCGCGCTTTGTCCCTCTCTGGTTTCGGATGAAAATCCCGTCGGACTTTGCGCGATGACGGCGGGCAGCATCGTCTATGCCGTCGGAGGTCCCTCCGCGATTTACGCGGACACGGTGTATCCGGAAAGCCAGACCTCCTCGCTCGGCGCCGCCTTTGAGGCGGGAGCCGCCGGCGCGAATCTGACCGAATCCCAGTATGGGCTCGCTTCGGTGGATTTCCGATGGAACCTTTCCGGAACCTATCAGCAGGTGCTCCCGCGGTACATTTCGACGGATGCTGTCGGCGGTGATGAGAGGGAATTTCTCGACGGTGCTTTCGATTCCGATGAGGAGATGATTTCGGCGGTTTTTTCCAAGGGATATGAATGGCCGTTCGATCCCGCGAAGACCATTCGCGGCGGCTCCTCGCGGATTGACCTTGCCGTCTCGAAAGAGAGACTGGCGGGCAGGCGGGTTTTCCTCGATTATACGCGAAATCCCTCCTGTATCTGCCGAGACGGACATTTCGACAGCTTATGCCTGCCGGAAAAGGCGGCGGACTATCTCGCAAAATCGGATGCTTTGCTGGACACGCCGATTCGGCGTCTTGAAAAGATGAATCGTCCCGCAGTCGAGCTGTATGCGGCGCATGGAATCGATTTGTACCGCGAAAAGCTTGAAATCGCGGTTTCGGCGCAGCACTGCAACGGCGGTCTTGCCGTAAAGCGCAGCCGTGAGAGCACCACCCTCCGGAATTTTTATGCGGTCGGCGAGTGTGCGGGCACGTTCGGCGTATATCGGCCGGGCGGCTCCGCCCTCAATTCCACCCAAACGGGCGGGCTTCTTGCGGCGATGGAAATCGCGCGGCGGGATGTGGAAATCCCGCAGGTGACGAAAGCGTTATCCAATGCCGTAAGCAAAGAATATGCCGGGCTTTTGGCGATGCGGGGGGATATGACGCGGGACGAGATGCTCTCCCGCAGGAGAGCCTACGGCAGACGGATGTCGGCCTGCGCGGCCTTTCTCCGAAATCCCAGGAAAATCGAGCATGCGATGGCGGAATGTCGGGCGGAGCTTACATCCTTCCCACAGGATTACCGGATCCAAGACGCACATTTTCTTTATGAGGCATACATCAACCGTGATATTCTGATTACGCAGCTCGTATATCTCGGCGCGATACGGGACTATATCGCGGACGGCGGGAAGAGCCGCGGCTCCTATCTTGTCACGGACGGCGATGCTTCCTCGGCGCTCTCGATGGCGCCGGAGCTCGACGTGCGGCACGCGGATTTCGTGCAGAATACACAGCTTTCGGAGGATGGGACGGTGACGTCGTTTTTCGAGCCGGTGCGGCCGTTTCCGGAAAGTGAACAGTGGTTTGAAACGGTATGGAACCGTTACAGAGAAGAAAATAAAAGAAAAAACGGAGGAAAATCGACAGTTATGAAACGAATTCTTGTCGTAAGCTCGGCCAATATGGATTTTGTTCAGCGGATGCATCGGATACCGGCGAGAGGGGAAACGGTGACGGAGGACCTGTCCTATGCCTATGTTCCCGGCGGAAAGGGTGCGAACAGTGCCGTCGCATTTGCGAGGCTTGGAACGGCGTGCGTGTTCTGCACCTGCCTCGGAGACGATGAAAACGGAAAGGTTCTGCGCGCGTTATATGAGAAGGAGGGCATCGATACCTCCCATATTGCGATTTCGCGCGAGGTTCCGACAGGCCTTGCCTCCATTATCGTGGAGGAGGACGGCAGCAACCGGATTATCGTTTATCCCGGCGCGAATGCCGTGATTTCGGAGGAGGATATCCGCGCGGCATTTGACTGCCGGCCGGATGCCGTATACGTGCAGCTGGAAATATCGCAGGACGCAGTCGTTTATGCGTCAAAGCTCGCCTGCGAGAGAGGGATTCCGTTCATCGTCGATGCGGGACCGGCGCGTGCCGATTTTCCGCTTTCCGCGCTGGGGGCGGTCGAGATTTTTTCTCCGAACGAGACGGAGACAAGGATTTTTACCGGAATCGAGCCTGTCGATGAAGCTTCCCGGCTTGCCGCCGCAAAGCGGCTTTATGAAACGGTGAATACAAAATACGTGGTGTTGAAGCTCGGCTCCGCGGGAGCGTATCTGTATGACGGCAAAAGCGGCGTGACGCTGCCGTCATATTCCGTCAAGGTTGTGGATACGACGGCGGCAGGCGATACCTTTACGGCGGCGCTTGTCCGGTTTTATCTCGACGGCGAGCCTATCGGGCGGGCGGTGGCGCTTGCGAACTGCGCCGCCTCGATTTCCGTATCGCGAGCCGGTGCGTCCGCCTCGATTCCGACGATAGAGGAAACGATGGCATTTGCGGCGGCGCGGAATGTGTGAGACCAAAAGAAAAAATCCCTCCGATATCGGAGGGATTTTTTTGTCGCTTATTTGCTGCAATTTGATTTGATGATTACCGGACTTCCGTGCCGCCCCATTCCACGACGGTAAAGCCGTCGCGGTGGAAAGGCAGAATGACGGGGGCCTCTATTTCAATAGGCTCATTTAGCGCCCGATACGCCATAAAGACGCGGAGTACACTGTCCGGCTTTGGCGTGATGTCCAGTACGGCGGAATCCGTGTAGCACTTCTCTTGGAAGGTGATGAGATTATACGGATTCTGCTGCATTTTCGGCAGCCAAAAGACGATAAATTCATTATACTCCCGTGGGGTAAGTCCGAGCTTTGTTAAAATCTCTTGAAGAAATTCCGCGGTGTCCTCACCCTTTACCACAAAACCGCGGCTCATGTCGTATTCGGCATCTGAAATCCCCTCCCAAAAGAGGTAGGAATATTCCTTGCCGGAGGAAATCTCCGTCAGCGTTCCGTCGGGGTGGGCGACGACATGCCAGCCGCTGCCGTATTCGGGATATGTGCAGGTCAGTTTCCCCTTGAAGGAAAGGGTGATTTTTACCTCTGTTTCCTCCTCGGGATACAAATAGATGACCGGCTTCTCTGTGATAAGATCAAAGGGATTTTCAGTGGTAAGGTCGGCATCACAATCGTCCGGCTTGGGGCCGCATCCCGTCAGAAGTGCGAAAAGCATAAGAAAAGAGAGACACAGGGCGATAAGCTTTTTCATACCAGATTCCTTTCTGTCGACTGCCGCTTGAAGCGGGTTCTTCTGTTATTCTCCGAGACTGGTGACCGTTCCGAGGAAAAGCGGAAGTCCTGTCGCGGTGTCGATGATGGCGTAGACAAACGGACGGTCGAATGTGACGGAAAGCTCTGCCGGTGCGGATGCGGCTTCGTCCATTATGATTGCAGTCACGGCGGCGGCTTTGGTGCCGTTTTCGTCAAGCTCGATATGCGTTTTGTGGATGACGTCACTGATGGCGAGCTGCTGTGTTTTTGAAATGCCGGAAAAATCGGCCGCGCCGAATGCATCCGTAAGGCCGAGCGCTTGCAGGGAATCTACGAGCGACATGTCGCAGTCGTAGGTGAATTTCGGGAGCACCACATTCACCGGGACCGGTTCTGCGCTTTGAATCAGGGAAAGGAATGCTTGCCCGTCAAGTCCCGCGACAAAGTCCGCGATATCCGTGTCCTCGTCAGGAAGCAGCGCCGCAAAGGCGAATTTCCCGCCCTTGTAATTTTTGATCATGCCGCGCGTGCCGTCGGCGGACGAGATATACCTGCTTTCCTCGGAGCGGAGGAACTGTACGGTTTCGGCGCTGCCGTCGGCGTTATAAAACGTACCGTCGAGAATATCCGATTTTTCATATTTGACAGCCCATTGCGCATCGAAGCAGACGGCGTTGATGATATACATGACCGTCTCGGGTGAGATTTGCTCCAAAAGCTTTTCAATCATGCCGTCCGTGTTCTTTTTAACCCAGGTGTTGATATCGGAAACGGTTTTCGGGTCGGAAAAATCCGCCTGATACATCTGCGCTCTGTAATAAGCCTTGTTGGCGGCGAGAAAATCGCGGCTTACCGTTATTCTTCCCTCGTCAAACCAGATGGAATTGGCGATGGAAAGCTTCATGTTTTCCTCTGAAGAATACAGATTTTCGAGGTAGTCCAGCATATAGGCGTTCATTTCGTCAAGCGTAAGGCCGAACAGCGCCTCGAACTGCGCCTTTGTACTGCCGCCGGCTCCGTTTTCCGCCATGCCGAGCGCCGCGGCGGCCGAAATCGGCGATATAAGGAAATTGTCTCCTTTCGAGCAGTCGACGGAGGACTGCTGATACAGCTTGACGGAGAAATCCGCCAAAGCGGAAATAAAGGTGTCGTCGGCTGCTTTTCCGGAAGCCTCGGAGGCTTCGATGCCCTCCATGAGGTCGGTGGCGCGCACGGTCATGCCGCAGGAGAGAAGTCCCAGCGTCATCATCGCGCCGGCGAGAATTGCGGCCATCAGCTTTGTGAATGCGGTTTTTGTCATAAAGTACTCCTTTCTTTATACCGCAAGCGGGAATAAAATTGAGCTGTTAAGGTGTCGTGTTGATTTCAATTATGCTGTAAGTTTCCTTTTTTGCGGAGATGAAATAATAGTACGCTTGGGCTCCGGGCAGAGGATCGGACTTGCCCGTCGATTGCAGGATGAGCGACAGCCTTCCGTATTCCGAGTGATTCGCACTGCCAAGGACACGGTAGACGGAATCCTGTATTTTGAGGGCGATGAGGCTGTGATTTTCAAAATATTCCTCCGAGTAGGCGGACTGGATACAGCTGATGGTGACTTGCGGTATTTCATATCGATTGTGGAGATCGGTAAGATATGCTTCCAGCTCCGATACGGAATTAAGCGCCTGCGATTCATAGGAAAAAGCCTCTGACAGTTCGCTGCTGCTGCCCGCGAAAGAAAAATCCAAAATGAAAGCGTTCTGTTCGCCGGCGCTGTCCGTTGTCTGTGCCTGTGTGGTTTCCACCGTCGGACTTTTCTCGGTAAGCGTCGTATGATAAACGGTGGCATTCTCCGACGGATTCGCATCCGTAAACATAGGCTCTTCGGTGTTGTCGGACGGAGACGTTTCCATCGCCGCATGGTCGCTGGCTGTTGTTTCGACATTTTCAGGCAAGGCATCTCCGCTTTTCAGTGAATTGTTCAGTGCGGCGCTGAGATATATGGTAAGAGATACCGCGATACAGATCGAACAAAGCAGGACGGATTCTCTGATCTTTTTCCTCCGCACTTTTTTTTCGGATTCATAGCGCTCGGCCTTTTCCATTACCGTGCGCCGAAATTCGTCTTTGTTTTTCATGATGGAAAGCCCTCCTTTCTCAGAGCCTCGCGCATCGCGTTTTTGGCTCTGTAAGATAAATTTGCGATTTGTTTTTTGCTTTTTTTCATGATTTTTGCAATATCATCGTTGTCCATCCCCTCGAAAACGGAAAGATGGATGTAGGTTGCATAGTCTTCGGAGAGCGTCAGCGAAATTTCTTTGATTTTCTTTTGGGTTTCGTCCGAGATGACGGTCTTTTCCACTTCGTCGATGTCGGTGCAGTCCTCCGGAAGCTCGTCTGCCGGAACAGGAGAGAACCGTTTTTCGCGGCGTATATAATCAACGGCCTTGTGTCTTGCAATGGAGAAAAGGTAGGTCTTGAAAGAGCTTTTGAAAGAATACCTTTTCTTATGTATGAGAAGCTCCATAAACGTATCGGCGGCGAGGTCCTCGGCGGCGGTGAAATTTTTGACATACCGATTGATAAAATAAATCAGATTGTCATGATAAAGCTCGAGTATTTCGTCAAAGCCGCTCTCGTCTCCGTTCAAGAAGCGCCGATAGCTGTCGGCTCCGTTATCCATGCGGTCCTCCTTTTTTCGCAAGCGTTTCCGCTTACATCATTTTGTCGCGCCGGAATGCGTTTTTTCTCACCTGCCGAAAAAATTTTGTTCTGTTTTGTCCTTTTCTTATCGGAATGGGGAAGTTCCGGCGTGTTTTTGTGTGAAAAAAACATAATTTATGATAATTATAGCACATTTCTCTTGTCATTTCAATAGAAAAAAGAGGAACCGTCCGAGAGGGAAGGCTTCCTCTTTTTGTTTGCCGGCCGTTACCGGCGCGCTTTTTTGATATCGTCCCGGGTATAATAATATTTTTTATCGCAGAACCGGCAGCAGACCTCGATTTGCTCATCGTCCAAAAAGGTGTCGTCCAGCTCTTTTTCGGAGAAGCTTGACAGCGCCTCCAAAATCCTTTCGCGGCGGCAGTCGCACCGGTACTCCGCGGAGAACGTGTCGAAAATGTCATATTTGATTCCGTCAAGCACAAACGCCGCAATCTCTTCATTTGTCATTCCCTTATCGAAAAGAGCGGAAATATTCGACATTCTCGGCAGATTCTTTTCGATGGCGGCGACGGTCTCTTCCGCCGCATAGGGCAGAAGCTGAATCAGGACGCCGCCCGCCGCACGGCAGGATAGGTCGATATCGACGAGCACGCCGAGAGAGCACACCGTCGGAATCTGTTCGCTCTGGGCGAAATAGGAGCAGATATCTTCGGCAATCTCGCCGCTTGTGATTTCCGAGATGCCGGTCTGCGGCTCGCCCGTCCCCTCGTCGCGGATGACGCATAGCTCGCCGTGACCGACGATGCCGCCGACGTCGAGCTTGCCGTTCGGCTTCTTCGGCAGCTCCGCCGCCGGATTCGCGATATATCCCTTGACGTTTCCCATATAATCGGAAACGGCGAGAAGAGTTCCGGCGGAACCGTCCCCCTTGAATTTTACGGTGAGTCTCCCCTCCGGTTCTTTGAGCATGGTGCCCATCAGGGAAGCGGCGGTCATGACACGGCCAAGCGCCGCCGTCGCGGTCGGCACGGTGCCGTGATACCGGACCGCGGTATCGACGATTTCCGTCGAATTGATGATGAGAATCCGCGCCGCCCCGTCATGGGTCATCGCGCGAAGTACGTTGTTTTTTTCCATGGTACCTCCTTATGAGGGGTTTTCTTCGGATTTCCGGCAGATGAAAAAGCACCGCTCCGAGGTGTCCGACATCGGTGAAAAATCGGTGTCCGATACCGTTTCCAAAAGGGAAAATCCGGTGTCCCGCAGCATTTTTTCCATTGTCCGGAGCGAATAGCACCGCTGGCGCTGGCTTTCGTCGAATCGGCGCCACATCGTCCCTTCTTTTACAAAAAAGGTGAGATAGAAATCGCAGAGCCGGCTTTTCTCGCAGTAGTAATTCTGCCATGAGACGAAAAGGTCGTCATATTCATAGTCGTATGTGCGGTCGGCGAGGATATTCCGGTATTTGTACGGCGTGCTGATATCGAAAATAAAAAGGCCGCCGTCCGTGAGGGCTTCATGCACCCGGGCGAAGCAGGAGAGCACATCCGCGCTTTTCGTCAGATAATTGACGCCGTCGAAGGAGCAGACCGCGGCCTCGAAGCCTCCGCCGGCGTCGAAGCAGGCGATATTCTGCTCGGAAAGACAGACACGAAGCCCGCTGTCGTCCGCTTTTTTTCTTGCGAGAGCGAGCATTTCCGCGCTTTGATCGATGCCGGTCAGCTCGTATCCGCGTTTTGCGAGCGGAAGCGTGACGTTTCCGGTGCCGCAGGCAAGGTCGAGAATTTTTCCCGGCGCCGTGCCGTATTTTTCAAAGCATCGGGGATAAAACGACACCCATGCGCCGTAATCGGTATCCTCCATCAGCCGGTCGTAGAACTCCGAGAGAATGGCATATTGTCCTGTCATAGGAGACGCCTCCTGTTTATTTTTTCATGCAGGCTTCGCGATAAATCGGAAGATAAATCTCCTGATCGCGGATGGGACATCCCGTCGTGCTGCCCGCCCGCATGATTTCCGTGCATTTGCTGCACGCGATGCAGACCTTATGGGGATCGACCGTGCCCGCGAGCATGTCATGTGCGAAGCCCTCGTAAGCGAACGCCATGCGGCCGAAGCCGATGAGCGTCGCATCCCCGTCCCGAAGCGCGCCTGCTGCGACATACGGCGCGAACTGTCTGAGATAGCTGTATCCGGTGCCGATGAGGCAAAGCTCCGGAAATGCGGTCTGAATCTCGCGCGAGGCGCCGATGAGACGCTCTACGCCGCGAAGCGGATGCTCTGGCGGGACATAGCCGCCCTTGCTGTACGGACGGTTGATATGCGGATTGAAATAGGGAGAACCCATCGTCATATCGACAAGCGATAGCCCCTTTTCCATCAAAAGACCGATGAGCTTTTTTGCCTCGGTAAAGTCGGGGGACGCGGGGACGGTCTCAGAGACACCGAAGCCGTAAGGATAATCGATCATATCGGAGACGGAAAGACGCGAGGCGAGAATCGTCTCGGGGCGGAGCACGGCGCGTACCGCGTCCGTGATGTCGAGCATGAGCCGTGTGCGATTTTCAAAGGAGCCGCCGTATTTTCCCTCGCGCGTGTGGGCGGAGAGAAGCTCCGAGAGCAGATACTGGTGGCAGGCCTTGATGTCGATGCCGTCGAAGCCCGCGTTTTCCGCGAGCTTTGCGGCGCGCGCAAACGCATCGGGCAGGGTATCGAGGTATTCGTCGGTGACGACCGGTACCTCGCGGTCGCCCGGTCGGACGGCTTCAAACGGCAGGCTTCTCGTTGCGAAAAGCGGATGAGGCGTTACGCTGTTTTTGGAGAATCGGCCGGAATGCGTCAGCTGTGCGATGACCGGCGCATCCGAGATTTTTTTCATATCCGAAATAAGGACTTTGTAGGCGTCCGCGTTTTTCTCCGTAATCATGATCTGGTAATCGGAGGTGCGGGCTTCCGGCAGGACGGCGATCGCCTCCGACCAGATGAGCGCCGCGCCCGAGCGGGCAAAGCGCAGATACCGTCTGCGGGAAAGCGCGGACGGTGAGCCGTCCGGTTCTCCGTCAAAGCCCTCCATCGGATGTACGGTGAGGGAATTTTGAAGCGTGATATGCCCCCCGCGTGTGCGCAGCTCTTTTTTCGCCGCGAGCGGGGAAAGGTCGGTGGAAAAGGGAATGTTCAATCCGTTGTTTTGGATATACAGGCGAAGCTCGTCTGCCGAGGTAAAGGAAAAGGTATAGGGGTCTTTTTTCTCATATGCATACATGATTGATTACCGTCCAATCTTTTGATTTATGCCATGGTTTCGAGCATGGCAAGCGTCACGGCGTGGCGCGCGGGCTTTCCCGCGGCAATTTGTTCGTATTCCTCGACCATGAAGTCCGCGAGCCGGTGCGTTTCATAGCCGATGCTGCCGGCGATGTGCGGTGTCAGAAATACATTGTCGAGGCGGTAAAGCTCGCTGTCCTCGCGGGGCGGCTCCTCGGGGTCGGTCACGTCGAGCAGCGCCGTGCGTCCGGGATGGGCGCGCATCTCGTCGATGAGCGCCTGCATATCCACCTGAGCGCCGCGCCCCGTGTTGATGAACACGGCGTATTCGCCCATGCGGGAAAGGAGTGCGCGGTTTATCATGCCGACGGTTTCCGGCTTGTTGGCGATATGATTGGTGATGACATGGCAGCTCTCGAAAATTTCCTCCAAGGAGGCTTTTTTCACGTGCAGCTGCGCAGCTCTTTCCTCGGAAAGGAACGGATCGAATACAAGAAGCTCCAAATGATACGGCGCGAGAAGCTCGATGACCTTCGAGCCGATCATGCCGGCGCCGAGAATCCCGATTTTCGTGCCGTAATTGCCCGGAAAATGATAATCCGGATCGTCGTTGTGCCAGTCCGCGCGCGCACGGACACGACGGCGGAAAAAGCCCTTGCCGGCGAGGATGATTTCGGAGACGGTGACTTCCGCGACCGGAATTCCGTTGGCGCGCCAAGCCGAATGGACGGCGATGCCGAGTTCGAGGAACGGACGCGCGAAGCTCTGCACGCTTCCCGCGGCATAAAAGACGTGTTTCAGATTTGGGAAATAACGCTGAATCTCCTCTTTTGAGAGGGCGGGCATACCCCATGTGGAAAAGATATAATCGACCTTTGCGGTTTCCTCTTTGCGCGCTTCCAGTTCCTTTTCGCTTTTGATCGGTGCGATAAATGTGAGCTGTTCCGCAAGCCGCCGCTTGCTTTCTTCGCTGTAAACGTTGTCGATGTTAAAGTACCGTTCGGAAAAAAAGACTGCCGTCATGATATCCTCCATGCCGTCCGAGGGGACGGCGTTTTTGCTTCTGAATCGTTATTTAAAATGAGAAATGCCTCGGGAGCCCGCCTTCATAGACGAGCGTCGGTTCTCCGAGAATGAGCGGCGCGATATAGGAAAGACACGCGGGCGTTACGCCGTTGCCGCGTTCGTTGATATATTCCCGCGGAACCTTTCGTATAACGTTGGCGATGCCCGTGATGTCGGAGCTGTCGACGCCGATTTCATAAACGTCTCCCTTGCCGCGGACGAATACCATCATTTTTCCGGTTTCGCCGGAGGCCGCATACCAAACGGCGGCGCGGCCGATCGTCACGGATTCGTCGAGGTCGGTTTTCGACGCGAAATGGGAGGCGCAGCGCTGCGGAAGATTCAGCTCGATCGAACGCACCTTGCAGCCGAATTTCTCCTTGACGGCAAGCTCGAGCGCCTTGCCCGTGCCGGAAAGATATTTGTGACCGAAAGCGTCGGCGGCGCCGCTTTGTGTGCCCTCGCCGACATATCTTCCGTCCGCCGTGCGCACGCCCTCCGAGACGGCGACAACGACATTCGGGTGACGCTCGAAGGCTTTTTCAACGTCCTCAAAAAAGCGGTCGTAGTCGAACGGCACCTCCGGCAGATAGACGAGATCGGGGGAAACGTTGGTATAGAGAGAGGGAAGAGCCGCCGCTGCCGTGAGCCAGCCCGCGTCGCGTCCCATGATTTCCACGATGGTGACGGCCTTTACCGTGTAAACGGCGGTATCGCGCAGGATTTCCTGCATCGTCGCGGCGATGTATTTTGCAGCGGAGCCGAAGCCGGGCGTGTGGTCGGTGCCCGCAAGGTCGTTGTCGATGGTTTTCGGCACGCCGATAACGCGCATTTCATATCCGGCCTCTTTGGTGTAGCGGGAGAGCTTCGCCACGGTGTCCATCGAGTCATTGCCGCCGATGTAGAAGAAATAACGGATGTCGTATTCGCGGAATACCGCGAGGATATCGTCATAGATTTTGCGGTTTTCCCCTTCGAAATCCGGCGGGAGCTTCTTTCGGCAGGAGCCGAGCGCGGCGGCCGGCGTATTTTCCAAGAGGCAAAGCTCGTCCTCCGTCATATCGGAAAGGCCGATGAAGGTCTTGGCGAGCACGCCTTCGATGCCGTTTTTCGCGCCGTAGAGCTTGCCGACGGCCTCGCATTCCATGGTGCCGCGAATGACGCCCGCAAGGGTGGCGTTGATAGCGGCGGTGGGACCGCCGGACTGCCCGACGACGGCATTTCCGCGAAGTTGTTCCATAAATTGATTCTCCTTTTATTATGATGATTTTTGGTATCTTTCTCCTTTGGAAAGGAGGAACGTGTTCTTTTCTTGTGCGTACAAGAAAAGAACGAAAAGAAGCCGCAAGCGTACCGCTTGACCGTTGGTGCGAGCCGAGGACACATCCCGTCGGCTCCCGACACGTGTTTGCACTCGTAAACTCGTGCAATCCACGGCGGAACACGCCGAACGGGCAGTGAGTATGCTCCGACAGCTTTGCACCTGCGGGTGCGAGCTTCTCAGCCGTACATACTCTCCGCACGGCGAATGTTGGCTTGCCGAGCGAAGCGAGAGCAAACAACTGTTG
>ERZ1673738.228-NODE-228-length-111936-cov-9.590190_pt1 | contig 111936 bp, 88 predicted proteins | sample MGYA00580198_ERZ1673738 | MGnify/ENA primary metagenome ERZ1673738 (study PRJEB41218, sample SAMN15661784) | gut metagenome | host: Homo sapiens | place: Canada: London | collected 2015-08-20/2019-03-30 | study: EMG produced TPA metagenomics assembly of... | reverse complement strand
TTCAGAATATCGTAGAACACCTTCTGTGTCGAGGGCGTTTTTGTCGCCAAGAAGTTTTCTATGTTCTCGGCGGATACCTGACTGAGTTTAGATTTGTCAAAAACGTTGCAAAGCAAATCCACGTTATGCTGATAGATTTTTGAATACCTCGGCGAAAGTGTCGAGGTTTTTTTCTTTGCGTAAGTTTTCGCCCATTCCGAGAAACTCAGAGAATGGTCCTGCTTCGGGCGATTTCCCTTGGTTCGAAAAAGATCGTCAAGTTTTTTAACGATTTCTTTAACGGTTGGAGCGGTAACGGTTTTAGTTTTTCCGTTTAAGTAGATAATGCCTTGATAATATTTGTAAATACTACCGTCTTTTCGCGGTATTTTTCTCATGCAATAAGAGCCTTTTCCAAATTTGCGTTTCATAATCTCCTTGAAATTCTTGATTTCATCGAGATTTTTATCATTATTCAGTTTACAATCTGCAATTTCGGATGCGCTGTCTGAGTGGTTTAGTGAATTTTTAATCACTTCAAAATTTTGAATATCTACGGGTTGCGTATTTGAAAAAAGTGCATTTAAATGCACTTTTTCGGGTGGTGAAGTTTCGTTGTTGTTATCGAATTTTATGGAAACAATATTATTTTGTTTGCTTCTGATTTCGTTAATCCATGCAACGACTTGCAAAGCCTTAGACTGGATATCGATAGCGTTCTGATATATTCTTTCCATAATTGAATCCATAGATTTTTCCCCTTACTTTTGTAAAGGAAATTATACTATGGAAGAGAAACAATTTTTATCTTAAAATATGGCTATTCGTGTGGCTGATGAATTTTAATATAATATCCGTTTTAATCGAAGCGGTGGCGTTTTACTTTTATTTTATTTTTTCGTTCGATATGATTCATTTTTATCGGCAGATTTATAAATTATTTATAGATCTGAGCGTTATGCTTAAATTCGTACCCGCGCCGGCGTGGATTCTCGCGGGGTACGTTTTATTGTGCGTGATAAGGTATAAAATCGGGTATCAGAGATTGAACCATATGGAGCGGAAAAACGAGGGCTTTATAAACAGTCAGCCGATCGTTGTTTTAGTTGTCGGCGGAATGAGAACGGGCAAAACCACTTGCGTGACGGATATGGGCTTATCGCTCACGACAATGTTTCGCCGTCAGGCAATGGAAATACTCATCGAGATATTTTTGAAATATCCGAATTTCCCTTGGATCGTACTCGAACGGCAGATCCTGAAAGCAATGGAAAATCATAGTCTTTACAATCTTGCGACGTGTAGGCATTTTACCGATTCGAAAAAGGCGGTTTACGAAAAAGACCCTTGCCCGAAAAATATGTTCGGTTATGATTTCAAACGATACGGTGTGATTTACGACGATAGTTTGTCCGTAACGAATATCTGGGGCGATATCGGCGATTACGTCAAAGCGTACTTTATATATGTTATAGAGTGTAGTCTTTTAATAACGAATTACGGCGTGAGAGAAGATTGTATTTTGAATTCTCTAGGCAATTTCCCGTTATGGAACGATGATTTTTTCAAAAAGAAAAGCGCCGAATTGCCGCAGATATCCCGTTACAGCCATATTGTCGATTATGATTGTCTTCGGCTCGGCATGAAGGTCGTCGAAGATAACGTTATGAAAGATTCCTTTGATTTCGGCGTAGTTCTATTAATGGAAATCGGCAAGGAAAGAGGAAACAATCTTGAGTTGAAAGAGGTTAAAAAGGTTTGTTATTCGGCGAATCAGAAAAACGACCTTTTCGACGCGGAACTGAAAATGATGGGGCACGCGGCAAACGTGCGTAATAAGTGTTTCGTGCGATTTGTGTGCGACGAACAACGCCCCGAAAGTTGGGGAGCAAACGCCCGGGAATTGGCGAGCATAGTCAGAATCGAAGAGCGTGGCGAACAGTGTATCGCAATGCCGTTTTATGAAGTTCGCGATTTGTTGTATGCGTTTTTAAGCGACAGATTCAAAAGTTTTTATCTCGAATACAGATTCGCCCGCGGAGATATATCTTTGCTGTTTTATCTGTATTCGAACTTTTTTGCGGCGATATATAAAACGCATTTGCGGAATTATAACACGTTCGGCTATTCACCTGTTAAGGTTCAGACGGAAAAAGGAACGCTCGACGGAGTTCGCGACGAACACGAGTATTATTATTTAAACAAAAAGGTATACAGTTCGCGTTTTGCAACGGACGGCTTCAGCGGGTTTTATTACAACAAGACCATAAAGAGCGGATACGGTATCGAAGATATGCCGTGTTACGCGGACATACACGCCACCGAGGCGGAACTTGAAAAACAAAACAGTTATTTCGTAAGAGATTTAACGGCAATATCGGGAGATGAAGAAAATGGAACTGACGAGAGATTTTAACGTAAACATTCGTAAAAAAGCAGAGTATGTATGTCGCATGTCGGGCGATAGCCTTATTGGGTACGTGCCGAAGCATTTTACGAAACGTTCGCCGAAAAGGAAAAAGGACGAACTGAACGAGATTTTTCAGACTGCTTTCGCGGAGAGCGAAGAAAAAGGGCTGAAAAATGGCGAGCAGATAGCATATATAAACGACAGAATGAGAGAACTATATAAAGAACGTTTTCTGTTCGCCGACCTTATCGAGATTGCCTCTTTCGATAAAGATTTCACGAAATACATACAGGAACGGTTCAAAAAAATGCTCGTTGCAAAACTTATGCGGGTGAACCGATTCAAAGAAAAGGCGCGCCTGCATTGTTGGAACTATTTTATAACGCAAACGTATGACAGCGCGAAATACGCTTCCGAGGACGAATTTAAGGAAGCATATCTGACGTGTTTAAGTCATTTATGTACCGACCACGGTTGGCGTGTTATGGGCGTGTTCGAGCGCGGCAAAAAATCTAACAGACTACATTTTCACGGCGTGGCTTATATCCCTGCGGGGAGAATGAAAGGATTTATGAAACCGACAAAATATTATAACGAAATAAGTCACAAAGTTGAGAAAAGCACCATAAATTCATTTTTTGCGGTTCGTTTCGGAAGAAACGATTTTCAGGATATAACGAAGCAAAATGGAATAGAGGGTATTTCGAATTACATAGTAAAGTACATATTAAAGTCAGACGAAAAGGTATATTACAGTCGCGGGATCGACGGAAACATAACGCTCGAACTCTGCGACGAAGATATTGTGTGCGGTTATAAGGTGCCGTATGGCGAAAAGTTTCTCGTGTTTGACTGCGTAATGTACGGAACGATACTCGATTGTCGGCGGCAATACGAAGTATCGTAGCGGATAATATAACGACAGACCATAAGAAAAATCGGGTAGCCCGTAGGGTAAAGGGGTAATCGCCCGAACTACGTTCAGATTACCCCGTGCGTGCGGTTTTGTCGCTTTGTCCGAACTATTTCCGACTTCAAATAATGGTCGGCAGGCTCGTGTCAGAGGGTTGAGTTTCTACTTGCCTTGGACGTGTTATGTACTGTTTCCCTTAATGGCAGATGAACCCCCTTGGGGGTGGCGACACCTCGAAGAGGTTAGCGGGGTCACTTCCCGTGAAAAAGAACAATGAAATAAAGCAAAAAATGCCCACAGCGGAACGCTGGGGGTATTTGACGTTACAAGAGTAATTTTTAATATAAAAAAGCGCGAAGTGCCGGGCAAGGAAGAGCGGTGTAGCGGCTTGCCGCCACCGCCTTTTTATAAAAATTCTTGTCAAAAATGCGTGCGTGCATTTAAGACGGGCGGCGCGCGGCAGCGCGCCGCCCGCTTGTCAAGATTAAATGCACGTCTAATTGCAGTAAGTTTTTTTGTTTGTTTTTTTATCAAACAAAAACATATGTAAATCAATGTACATAAATGGGTAAAATGATAAAAATCTTAGATAAAATCGCAATTTTTTAACTTTATTTTTATCTGTAAATCTGTCGTCACCTGACTTCGGTGGTCCGAATCCACCCCTGCCCACCAAATATATCCGTTGTCCCAAAGGGACGGCGGATATATTTTTATATGCGGGGTGAGCCGAGGACCGCCGCGGTGGTTCGCAGCAAGAGCCGGGCGGAAATGATAACAAGAGAAGTAATCACAGATGAGGAGATGAGAGCGGAGAAGCTATGCTCGCCGCCGAGAGATTGGAGATAAGTTTGGAAGAGAGAAACTCTTTGTCAATCTCTCGCATTCCGCCCCTGCCCACCAAAAGAAACCTAAAATGAGACACTTTTTAGTGGTTTTGTTTTGGGTTTCTTTTAATTTTTTGACATTTTTACGTTGCATTATCCTAAATTCGTAAAGAGATATCGAAGCGCAATGAAACAGGGGTTTTCCGTTGCGGAACGTCGTAAGTTATTCCTATCTTTTTTATTGCAAAAGAAAAGCCCCGATCGTCATCGGAGCCTCCTGTTAAAGGTGTTTTGAAAAATATTTCTATTTTATCGTCATAAAGAATTATTGCTTTTATCAGCAGGTCTATCATCATCTTTGAATTTTTTGAAAGAGCATCATTATAAAATTTTCGGATTTGCGATTCGGTTACCGTGATTTCCGTTTTGCTTTTTTCTATCAGAATTTGTCCTTCTATTTCGCTTTGTCGTTTTTCGAGTTTCCGAAGCCTTTCCGTTAAGGTCGCGACAGTTATTGCCTCGTCGTTTTTTTTGAGAAAGTTCTGCCAAGTAGTATTCGGCCATGCCGGAGGACTTTCAAACGGACGACAATACAATGGCGATGAAGATGATTATAAACGGAAAATCGGATCTATTGCTCATGCCTGACAGCTTTACGGGCGTTTTATTGAAACGATAGTCGGGACATGTCCGACAAGCTTTACGAATTGTTGTATTGAAGCGATAATAAGGTTAATTCGGCGACGACGAGCGGAATCGATGATAATTGCCTTTAAAACTCGTTCGGTATGGAACGTTTGGCTTTGTGAGGGGTTGTTCCGTAATATTTTTTAAATAGTCTGTGGAAATGCGGAACGCTTTCTATTCCGATCTTATCGCAAATTTCCCGTATAGTGTAGTTCGCTGCCGAGAGCAGATAATGCGAATAGTTAATTTTCAGTTCGTTGATTTTTTCGGTAAGCGTAACACCGTAATTATCCTTGAATTTCTTGCTTACGTACGACTTGTTGTATCCGAGATGGTCGTATACTTCGTCTATCGCGTTGAAATGCGTGAAACACGCCGTCAGAATCATATTGCATCTAAACATAAATTCGTTATTGAATTCGTTTTTTCCCGCACATGATATTATTACGGGACCGAGCAGATTTACAACCATGCAATGATTGTATTTTTCCATTTTCTCGATGTCTTGCGAGGATATGTATGTCGATGTGTTTTCCTCAAAACTTTCCATATTGCTTTTCGAGAATTTATATTGAATAAAATGTTCCTTATTTAGTTTTTCCAATATTTCTTTATCTACAAAATTACAGCATTTTTCGAATAGCGCAGGCGAAATCATATTATCTCTGTGAAAGCAGGTTTGCCCGGGAATCCTTTTAAATTTATGCGGAAAGAACGGTGCAACGATAACCGCGTCGCCTGTTTCCATAAGGAATTCCTCACCGTGTATTTTATGATATATGCTGCCCTCTTTTATGTAAAAACATTCGTAAAATTCGTGCGAGTGCAAGTGTTCGTCGTTTGACGACGTGAGTGTCGTGCTGAAAGGCAGTCCGGACAAGTTTAAAATCTCCATAGATTTCACCTCGAAACATGTGCGTTTGAAATGAGTGTATGCCATTTATTTTTAAAAGTCAACAAAAAAAAACAAATAAAGAGAACATTAAAACAAAAAACAGATATTGAAGATTCTTTTTATATATGATAAAATATATTATGTCAATTTATAAAAAAGTTTTAAAAGGCAAGTATTATAAATTTTATGTGGCTTAATGCCGATAAAAAATAAAAATCAGAAAGAGAGGAAAAAAAGATGAAAAAGATTATAATTCTTTTGATTACGATCGTTGTTGCATCGATAGCGATGGGCGTAGTTACCGGTTGCGGGGTTGATGGCGGCGAAAGTACTCACGAACACAAGTATGCCGACGCGTATACCTGTCACGACAGAACGTGTACCGTAGAGGGGTGCGGGCATGTCGAAAAGGCTACTACGGCGCATAAGTTCGCGGATAAATTCACTTGCCACGACAGAACCTGTACAGACTGCGGAAGCGTTGAAAAGGCTACAACGGAGCATAAGTTCGCGGACGAATTCACGTGCCACGACAGAACCTGCACAGACTGCGGAAGCGTTGATAAGGCTACCACCGAACATTCCTGGGGAGAGTGGGTTACCGTGCGCGAGCCGAGTTGCACGGAAAAAGGCGCGCAGACGCGCGAATGTGACAATTGCGGATATACGGAAACCACAGATCTTCCGGCTAATGGACACACTTACGCCGACGAATTTACCTGTCACGACAGAATTTGTACCGTTGAAGATTGCGGACATATAGAAAAGGCTACAACGGCGCATACTTTCGGTGAATGGCAAATCGTTAAAGAGCCGACATGCGCCGAAGAAGGTTTAAGAGAAAGAATTTGTAGCGTATGCGGCGATAAGGAAAGCGAAAAAATCGCCACCAAACATTCTTTCGGAGACGACGGCGTCTGCACGAACTGCCACAAGGACGTTAAAGAGTTTTTCATTACGTCGCGGACCGTTGCCGCTACCGTTACCGCAAATATTAAACGAGGTAAGTATAGCATATCTTCTGCCGACGCGGGTGACGTTTACGCCGTGATTCCCGGAAATATTCTTACCGAGTTGAAAAAGTTGGGATATACAACTCTTTCGTTCACCGCGTCGAATCCCGCTCCCGGACAAGCGGATAACAACAGTAAAGTCAAGCCGATATACGTTGCGGCCGACGACACGGCAAATCTTTGGTCGGAAGGAACCGCTATAGCGTATTACGGATGGAAAGAATTCTGGGATGCCGGTAAGAGAGTTCAGTTTTCAATCGATCTTAACGATTATGCGGGCAGAGATATTTATATCTACACCGAGCATGCAGACGTTTATCCTTTGGAAATCATGATTAGCGAATTCGGTTACGAAGATAAATCCGGTTGGCTTGTAGGCAATAACGCATATTGGGGTTCTGTCGAGTATATCGAAGGCAAAGGCTGGATAATGAAAGACACTACGGACGGAGGCGCGCAGGGTCAGTTCTGGAGCATAATCCCGAACGCGGTTATTCAGAAGAAAATTTCCGAAGGCTATACTAAGATGACGATTGTCTACGCGAATAGTTTCGAGGGCGTCGATAATCCGAATGTCGGAGATTTTATAAACACCAAATCAATGATTTGTCCTATAAAAAAGAGCGGCGGCAACGATTACGATTACGTAAGCGGAACTATAGCCGAATATTGCGCGGAAGTTGACAAAGACGGCGTGAAATATTACGAACACCACGTAGATCTCACCGACGCAAATCACGATTTTACGAAAGACATTGACGTTTTGTGTTACAATAAGGATGTCTACGAGAAAAAAGTTACTTGCGGTTACGTTGCCGATATAGTATTCGAAAAAGGCGAACCCGAGGTTCAAGAGGATAAGTCGGGATGGATAATAGGTAATGATGCGGCAGGATATTGGAGTTCCGTCGAGTATATAAAAGGCAAAGGCTGGATAATGAAAGACATTACGAACGGAGGCGCGCAGGGACAGTACTGGCTCACGCTTTCTACGGAGGTCATTCAAAAGAAAATATCCGAAGGCTACACGAAGATGACTATCGTTTACGCGAACAGTCTCGACGGTGTCGATAACCCGAATGAAGGTAATTTTATAAACACCGGCGCAAAGATTGCTCCTACGCTTAAAGGCGGCAGTTATACTCTCGGATATGTAAACGGAAACATCAATCAGTACGGTACAGAAGTGGAAAAAGACGGGGTGAAGTATTACGAACACCGTATCGATCTGACGGACGCAACCGTTGATTTTGCACAGGTCGCCTACATTATTTGCTACAATCACGATGCAGAGGGCAAAAAAGTTACTTGCGGTTATATCGCGGATATAGTATTTTCAAAATAATCCGAATTGAAATAAACAGGCTTATTTTTGCGATAAGCCTGTTTATCGGTAAAAATATTTAAAGGAAACGATATGAAAAAGATACTTATTTTAGCGGCATTATGTTCCGCGTTGATTGTTTCCGTGTTCGGCGGAACGACGGCAAGCGCGGCAACTGCGAAAGAGGACGATTATAATGCTTATATTGTTGCTACGGGCGTGGAATGTCTTACCGAATATTACACGCAGATAGGCGACGGAAACGCGACGGTTACGTTCGATTTGCAGTGGAGAAGCGAGAGCGGATATTTCGGAGTTGTGGCGGGCGATTCGAAAAAACTCGGTAAACTTTCCGAAATGACCGATTATATGCTTTTCGGGGACGGAGTTGTTTCGAGCAAAACTTTGGATAACAAAACCGATATATTTGAAGCCGGATATACTTACCGCGTTAAGTTCGACGCGAAAAACGGCGCGTGGACGGTCGATAAAAAGGGTATTTGCGAAAGCCCGGACTCTTTTGCGAACGTTTTAACGGTTGCAAACTCATTCACGTCGTCGAATACCGTCGGGCTTGCCTGTTATACAAAAGACGAGAAGTCGGCTACGGCGGTTATAGACAATCTCGTTATAACTAATAACAGCGGGAAGTACGAATACGTCAGGAATATGTTTTCGGGGCTTAGCACTATTAAGGACGGCAGAATGAAAACGCTCGCCACAAACGCTTTAAGCGGCGAAAAATCCGCTCTCGGAGAGACTTATATTCAGAAGAGTTGGTTGTGTAACGTTCGTTTTATTGCCGAAAACGGCGAAATTTTAAGCAGTCAGAAAGTTTCGGGATACGGAACTGCGACCGCGCCCGTTGCGCCCGCAAAAGAGGGCTATACTTTTAAATGCTGGAACAAAAGCCCGACGGGCATAATTACGGATAGCGTGTTTTATCCGATTTACGAAGAAAAAACAACCGAACCCGACGAAAGTTCTTCCGTTTCCGACAGTACGAAAGAATCCACCGATTTTTCAAGTTCGGTAAGTTCCGTCGAATCGGGGAAAACTTCTTCGGGCGGTTGCGGTGGCGGCGTTGCTTCCGTTTCGGTCTTGTCCGTTGCGGCGGTTGCCGCTTCGATAGCGATAGGGAGGAAACGTCGTAAATGAAAATCTCAAATAAAATTCTTATACTGATTCTCGGTGTGTGTTTGTCTATGGGTGCGATTTTTGTTGGCGGAACGGCAAAAGTTTCGGCTGAAAAAGGATTAAAAAACAATTTAACCGTAAGCGGAGGAACGTTGACGGAATCCGAAAACGGTTACAACGGTACGGAAGCGGTAAAATTGACTTTCAACGGAAAAACTTCGGTTTTACGCGTAAAAAATAACGAAATAAACGCTTTGAAAACGTTCGATACGGTTACGGTAGAATTTCGTCTGAAATACGACGGAACGGGATATAACGATACGCTCAGAGTTTACAAAGCCGAAAGTGATCTTGTGGACTACGGCTATCCCGCGAACGTTTGGAACAGAGTTCGTTTTAAAACGATGGTTTACACCGAAAACGGCGAAAATTTCGTTAAAATGGAACTCGATTTTGCCGCGAACAAAACGGCGTATATATCCGACTTGAAAGTAAACGCAAGCGAAGAAGATAAACCCCTTCTCGGCGGCGTTAAACTTATTTCACTCGAAAGCATCACTCTTGCCATGGGATACGTCGTGATTACGCCCGACAATAAAGTTATCGTAATCGACGGCGGCTACGTCGACGGGGATACGGATATTATGCTGAAACTGCTCAGAACGTTTACGCATAAAGTGGATTATTGGTTTTTAACGCACTTCCATACCGATCATACCACTGTTCCGGCGCAGTTGATCGAGTATCAGGATATCGTAATAGAGAATTTGTATTACGATTTCCCGACTTCGCAAATGGTAAAAGATTTGAGCGGCGACAGCGATTATCCGTTTTGCGATAAATTTGAAGATTTAGTCAAAAATAATCCTCAAAAGGTTAAGAACGTAATAAAACCGCATTATAAAGACGAGTATAAGTTGGGCGAATACGTTACTATGAAAGTTCTGAACAATGCCTGGTATACCGAAAGGGACGGTAACTACGGAAACAATTCGGGCATAATGTTCAAAATGGAAACGCCCGGCGAATCGGTGTTGTTTACAGGCGATATGGGAGATCGCGGCGATGTATATCTCAATGACGAATGGACCAGAAAGGAAATTGAGAGCTGTACGCTCATACAAATGGCTCACCACGGGCAGAACGGTACGAGCGACGCTTTTTATAACGCGATAAAAGATATTAAAGTATGTCTTTATCCCGCTGTAGACTGGATATATAACAACGATAACGGTTCGGGTTTCAACACCGCGAATCTTGATTCGTTGCACATCCGCGATCTTATGCGCGAAAGAGGCGTTATGAATATTTATACGAGCGGAATGGGACGGAAAATAATCCTTTAATAATCCGTATGCAAAAACGATAGTGACAACCCGGGCGATAATCGTCCGGGTTTTCGGTAGACTTTACATGAAATTCAATCTCTGAAGAAAAAACAATCGGCTATGTATTGTTTATCGTAGTAACTTTTGTTCTGTTATAAAAATGCGGATTGGCGAGTAAAAACGGAAAAAGCAAAAGTATCTTCGCAATAATTGGAGCAACTACAAAACGCCGATATTTCCGCGCTTTATGCCGAATTCGTCTTCGCCCGTACCGCCAAGTACGAACAAAGTCGCCTTCGACGGGAATCATCGATAATAGCGTGCAACGATTAATTAGCCAAGAAAAAGAGTAATCGGATAGATTTCGACGCCTACAAAATGGACGAAAAAGCCCTATATAAGTCGATTATCGCAACAATTAACGGCGAAACGAAGTGTAAGAGCGAAGATATAAGAGAGATAGCCTTTTACAAAACGGGCGTCACGTTTTAAGCGTTATTATTTATTACGAATTAAAAAGGAGAAGAAAATTATGATATTTGAAAACTATGACAGAGTAGTATTTGCAGGTGATTCCGTAACCGACATGGGTAGCGTTAGCCCCGTTGGAGAAGGGCTGTTTGATAACGTAGGAAGAAGTTACGTTCGGGTGATCGAAAATATGCTCGTCGCATGGTATCCGGAGTTGAATATAAGAATAACAAATTCGGGAATCAGCGGGAATACGAGCAGAGATCTTCTGGCGAGGTTTGACCGCGACGTCGTGGAACTGAACCCGCAATGGGTTTCGATTTGTATAGGAATAAACGACGTTTGGAGGCAGTTCGACACTCCCGCGTGCAGAGATTATGCGGTAACGCTCGAAGAGTACGAAAAAAACGTCGGGAAAATGATTTTAAAGGTCAAGGATAACGTCAAAGGAATTTTCATTTGCACACCTTATTACATTGAACCGAACGGCGAAGATATGATGAGGAAACGCATGGACGAATACGGGGCGGTATGTAAAAAACTTGCGGAGAAATACGGTTGCAAACTTATAGATTTTCAGGCGTTATACAACGAATTTTGTAAACATAAACATTCTTCGATTATAGCGTGGGACAGAGTTCACCCGAATCAGATGGGGGCGACCCTCATGGCGAAAGAATTTCTTAGTCATTGCGACTTCGACTTCACTCGGTAAATTCTGATAAATTCTTTGTCCGATAGCGTTAATGTAGTAAGCAATGAATAAAAGTTGTAAAACGGTTAGTTTTTCTGTTGTAGGCAAGAACGTTGTAGGCAAGAACAGTGAGATAACTTGTATCATCGTTAAATAAATTATTAGGAGCGACGATGATAAGTAGAGATGAAATAATGACAACACTCAGCGATATAAGATTTTATTACGCTAATATCAAGAATTTTCAAAACGCATCAAAATATGTCGGCGAAAATATAAAATATAATAGTCAAAACGACGGAAAAGTATAGTAGGGCGATTGAGGTTGCTCCGCCGAAACTTTACGAGTTGTATATTCGCTTATACGTAAACAACGGAACAATGGCGTCCGTTGCCGACGAATTGAGTTATTCGATCGGCTACATAAACAAACTGAACAACGGTCTTGTAAAATATCTTTACAACTATTTTGACAAAAACGGGGAAGACAAGTAAGTCTTCCTCTTTTTGTTGTAACATAAATTAATTCAATAACGGTGTGCAGGATATCCGCTGTAAATTTTGCAATGTAATTCGCACGAAAATAATGTCGCGCGAATTACGATTATAACAATTTATTTTGTTATTGTTGCAAAGTGACGGAAGGAATCAAGGATACAATATAGAGATAAACATTGAAGAGTTCCTTAAAACTTTTGAATCGAGATGCTCATTAAAAATAGATCCAATTTTTATCTATTGTGGTAAGGTTTTATATGCCTCAAACAGTCAAAAACAAGAAATACAACATTCTTGTAATGATTTAGAATCACAACAATTATCACTGAATAGTAAAATTTTGCATTTGTGGGATTATATTTCAACATATGGTTTATTTTATAAAAAATAATGCGTTTAAACATGAAGATGAATACCGTGACGCTTTGTTGAGAGGGGTGGCCACGATGCACATTCTTTTCCCGCTATAATGGAACCATTCGAGCCGGAACAATAAATAAGATCCCGAGGGCTGTTATCCCAGGATTTGTAGCGTGTGATTATATTGGAAAAGTGATATATTGTTTTGCGAAAAATAACAGAATAGCGTTCTATACTTCGATCACTATAAGTAAAGCCCGTTTAACCTATTTGAAAAAGGTATACTTATTAAAGATCGCTTTTTTAAGCGTGAAAGCAAGAAAACTGTCTACAGGGTATTTTTTGACAAAGACCTTTTATACTCTTTCGGGGGCATGCCGAGCTGTTTTTTGAAAAATAAAGTAAAGTAATGGATACTTTTAAAATTCAGTTGGTCGGCTATTTCCGTAAAGGTGCAATCAGAATTTTTTATTTTCTGTATTGCCAGCATAATTTTTTTGTCGTTGATGTATTGAATGACGGTTTTGTTTGTCGCCTTTTTGAATTCATGGCAAAGTGTCGTGCGGTTTGTTTTGAAGAGAAAAGCCAGTTCGTCAATGGTGATTTTTTCCAGGTAATTCTCATCTACATAACTTATAATCTCGTTGATGGAGTGTAGGGAATAAGAATTATTCGCTGCATCGTTCTGTAGGGTTTTTCCATACTTTTGGATGAGTGATAATAAAAAGTATTCTAAACTGATTTTTAACAGCTGTTCAGCACCGAACGGTTGTTTTTTCTTTTTTTTCATATCGTACGTAGGTCTGTTGAAGGGCGGCAAAAAAACATTTCGACCTTCTTTCACGACTTCCGCCAGTTTTTGTATCTCAACTTCATTTAAAGTGACAGGGTTATAGGAGAAATAATTAAGATTTTTTGAATCGCAAACAAAGCCGATGATGATCACGATGGGGGCATTTTGCGGAGAGCAATTCAGAGAGTGGACAGTATCTGCCCTGTGAATGATCATTTGATTTTTAAAAAGGCTGCCGGTAAAGTCTTGAGATTCAATGTTCAGTTTACCGCTACTGACAAATACCAATTCGCAAAATGGATGCTTGTCTTTCACGGAAAAGAAATTTTTTTTGAACTCAAAGAAATGCACGTTGGCAATTTTGTTTATATCAATTTCGGTTTTTAATGTTTTTAATTTGAATTCCATATAAAAATTATAGGAGAACTTTCTGGTTTAGTCAAGAAAAAAATATAAATTTATTTACGATTTTATAAATTTTTTTAACGATTTTACAAAGACAAAAGGATGAGCGGGTGCTATAATAAAGAAAAAATTGAAAAGAGGTTTGTATATGAACAGAATATGTATTCCTGACGGAGAATACCGTGAAAGGATAGCAAGAGCGGCAAAACTGATCAGGGGAAAAGGGCTTGACGTAATGGTGGTCTGCTCTACGGAAAGCGATTATGCGAACGCGCGTTACTTTTCGGGTTTTTGGCCTTTGTTTGAAAGGGCGGGGGTAGCCATCTCGGCAAGCGGCGACGTTGCGCTGATGGTCGGGCCGGAGTCGGCAATTTATGCAAAGGATTTTGCAAAGATCGATAAAATTTTTGTTTTGAAAGAATTCAGGGAATCGGCAGACCCGGAATATCCTGAGATCAAAGCGGCGAATTTCAGAGATGTTTTCAAATCCATAGGAGTTTCGTCGGAAAATATCAAAATCGGGCTGGGATCGTATGTGGAGTGCACGCTGCCGATCTATGAGGGTTTGAAAGATTCTTACCCGAAGGCGGAACTTGTAAAGTGCAACGACATTATGGTCGATCTTCGCAAGATCAAAAGCGTCAACGAGCTTGCGTGCATCAAAGAGGGATTCAGGATCATTGAACTTGCAACGGACGAAGTGATCAGGAATTTGAAACCAGGTGTGACCGAACTTGAAATGGTGGGCGTTGCGCAGCGCGTGATTTATGAAAACGGAGCGGAATACGAGGGGCTTCCCATGTACGTGTTCAGTGAAGAATCCACCCGCCATGCGATCAGCCGATCGAGCTACCGCACCATTAAGAAGGGTGACATTGTACAGCTGAATCTCTCGGCGAAAATTGACGGATACTCTCCTTCGATCGGGTTGCCCGTGATCATGGGGAAACTGGAAGGAAAGCGTCGGGAACTCGTGGAGTTTTGTAAAAAGGCGCACGATTGGACGTGCGAAAAAATCAAAGCGGGAGTGGTTGCTTCCGACATTGCAAAGGCATTTTACAATCTGTACCTTGAAAACGGATATGCTAAGAATTACGTATACGGGCCCTGCCACGGTACGGGCATGATCGAGGTAGAGGCGCCGTGGATGGAAACGACGAGCGATTACCGACTGGAAGAAAATATGACTTTCCAGGTGGATACTTTTATTTCCGGCGATACATTCGGCTGTCGCTGGGAAAAGGGAATCGTTGTGAAAAAAGACGGATATGAATCTTATACGGACTATCTGAAAAAAGGGATCATTGAATTGGAGTTTTAAGGCAATGAAAAAAGTGATGGGAAAGAAGTGCTGGATCATTCCGGATTGTGAATTGCCGGAGAGCGGAGAAGGCCTGTTGAAGGGGCATGAATCGGTTATCATTGTCAACGATAACGACAAGGAAGCGACAATTCGTGTGACGCTTTACTTTACCGAACAATCCTTTTATGATAAAATAGAATGGAAGGTAAAAGCAAATAGCGTAAGATGTTTCCGGACAAACAACTTATCGGATATGTGCGGTTTCGCGGTGCCTTACAATACGCAATATGCGATAAAGGTTGTAAGCGATAAAAAGATTGTTTTGCAATACGGCCGCCTGGATAACAGGCAGGTTAATCTTGCGTATTACACGACGCTTGGATATTGCGAGTGACTGCAAAGGCTATGACAAGGAGACGGAACAATGAAGAAGTACAGATTGGAAAGAAGTTTTCCCCGCGAGATCAGGGAAGTACAGGAAAAAAATATACCCTTGGTGATCGCGGGCGGCACGGTGGAGTATCATGGTCCGCAGTGTTCGTACGGCTGTGATACGCTTATCGTCGAAGGACTGCTGGAAAGGCTTGCCGAGGAAAAGGAGATCATGATCGCTCCTTCTGTTCATTACAGTCCGTCGAGCTATGCCGTGGGGGACGAAAAGAGCGGAACGGTACACGTGGCAGAGCGCGCTTTTGAAAATTACGTGTATTATGTTTTTAAAAGCCTTCTCAATGCGGGATTCCGCAATATTTACGTGGTCATTCACCATCAGTTTGAGCAGGAAAGCGAAATGCCGATGACGCTGTGTTACCGAATGGCGGCAAAGCGTGCGACGATGGAGTATCTTGAAAAGATCTACGGCCAGGGATGGTGGGGCAGCGAGCGGTATGCGAACTATTACGAACAGCTGGAAGGGGCAAACAACCCTTTCAACTGGATCCAGGTGATACCGACGATGGATACGGCCGTGCAGAACGCCACGGGCTACGATCATGCGGGCAAATACGAGTGTTCCCTGTTGATGGCGCTCTATCCGGACTGTGTGGACCTTTCGCGGATCGACGACGTAAAACACTGGTTTACGCAGAGCGCACGGCAGGCAGATCCCGAACTCGGTGAAAAGATGGCAAAAGAGTCGTTGGAGTATCTGAAACGAAGGATCTGTTGAGAATAAAATCCGGTGAAAGAATTATGGTATTGGAAGAAAAAAAAGTCAAATTGCCGAAAACAGATTTTCCTGCGCTTTGGCAGGCAGTGCTGTATCGAAATTACGGTTTTGTGGCAAAAGAGAGATTGGCGGAAGTGTTGGGAACCGACGTAAAGACAGTCGAAGCGGAAGCAGAAAGGCTGGGGCTTGGCAATATCGTATATAATTCCCAATGGATAAAGTCCGGATACATCACGATCATAAAAAACAACTGGTTTTTGCTAAACTACGAGCAACTGATGCAGCTGCTCGGATGGGAGGAAGAGAAACTGGACTATGTCATCAAAGAAGAGGATTTTTTGTATGTAAAACTCGGCAATTTCAAGCCTTACTGTGAAAGGGTGCAATATTACCCGTTGGACGAGGCGGAGAAGGCGGAAACGAAAAAGATTGCAGAAATTTTGAACGGACAGGGGCAGGAAGAATCAGAGGCGTTTGACTTTTTCACTACAAAAAGCGCGGTTACGACCGCGCACGGCGAAGGGGAGGGGCGCAGAATCATTCATGGCTATATAACGCCCTGTATCGATGTTTTTGCGACGGACAGCCATTCGTATCTTCCGGACGAATTGCTTTGCCGATACGCAAGCGTCGGTGTAAACGGACTTTGGTTTCACGCGATGCTTTCCGAGCTGTCGCCTTATCCGTTCAAAAATCTGGGGGACGGATATAAAGAGCGCAGAAAAAATCTCCAGGAAATTGTGGAACGGTGTAAAAAATACGGGATCAAAGTTTTTCTGTATTTCAACGAGCCCCGCTGCATGAGGACGGAAGATTTTAAAGGGCAGGAAGAGATAAAAGGAACAGATTCCGGGATTTTTTCGGCGCTTTGCATGGGGACGGAAAAGGTAAGGGAATATCTGTATGAAGCCGTTTTTTCGTTATTTAGCCAAGTAAAAGGGATCGGCGGGATTATGACGATCACCATGTCGGAAAATCTGACGCACTGTCATTCGCTGCGCGTCGGAAACTGTCCGCGCTGTAAAGATACGCCTCCTTATGAAGAAGCCGCGCTTGTAAATAACATCATACAAAAGGCCTTGAAAGACAGTAAAAGTGGGGCGGAACTCATTGCAAATCTTTGGGGCTGGTCGGAATTTTCCGGCTGGACGAGGGAAGAAATCTTCAAAGGAATTGACCTGCTCGATCAGGAAATTTCCGTTCTCTGCAACAGCGAGTACGGCCTTGCCATTGAAAAAGGCGGGGTTGGTTCTAAGGTCATCGATTATTCTCTTTCAAATCCCGGGCCGAGTGCAGAAAGCAAGGAATTGTTGACGAAAGCAAAAGAAGCGGGGCATAAAACATATGCCAAAATACAGGTCAATAACAGCTGGGAATGTTCCTCGGTACCATACTTTCCGGTGTTTGACCTTGTCTATGAGCATTTATCGAATTTGCGTCAACTGGGCGTATACAATTATATGCTTTCATGGACGCTGGGAGGTTGGCCGTCTTTGTCGCTGGATCTGACAAACGCATTCGGGAAGGGCGAAGATCTGGACGAATGGTATTGTAAGACATTCGGAGAGAATGCGTCGGCGATCCGCGAGGCGGTGCGGCTGTTATGCTGCGGGTTTAAAAATTATCCGTTCAGTTTAAGCGGACTGTACGACTCTCCGAAAAACCACGGATACGCAAATTTGTGGCATTTTGAGCGGGAAGAAATACCGTCGATGATGGTAAGTTTTTCTTTCGACGATTACGAGCAATGGCTCGGCCCCTATCCGTATGAGGTCTATGTTTCGCAGATGAAAAAGCTGCTGACGGAAACGGAAAGGGCGATCGCGCTTTTGGAGCGGTACAAAAGCGAAGAAAAAGTGTTTGAAATATGGCTCTATGCGTCGGTCGTATACCTGCATTTTGCGGCGGATTATGAACAGACTGTCTTTTCGTTCCTGAAACGCGATATACGCAATTATAAAAAAGAGATCGGAGAAGTCTTGTCGCGCGCGGAAGAGGGAACGAAAAGGTTGATGGCTTTGCAGAAGCTGGACGGAAAAATCGGATATGAAGCGTCAAACCATTATTTTTACACTACGCGCAACTTAAAAGAAAAGCTGTTAAACCTATACAGGTTGAAAGAAAAGCTGAATTCGCTGTAATAAACTGTTCCGATAAAAGGAAAAGTCAATAATTTTAGATATAAGGAGAAATGGTAAAAAATGCCGAAAATCACTTTTATGGGTGCGGGAAGCACCGTGTTTGCGAAAAACGTCATAGGGGATTGTATTCTCAAACGGGAAATAGGAGATTTTGATGTCGCATTGTATGACATCGATCCTGTACGCCTGCAGGATTCCGAGCTGATGCTCAACAACATCAACAGGAAATACGGCGGCAAGGCCAAGATCAAAGCGTATACCGACAGGCTCGCGGCGTTGCAGGGGGCAGATTTTGTGATCAACGCGATCCAGGTCGGAGGATATGAACCGTGTACCGTGACGGACTTTGAAATTCCGAAAAAGTACGGTTTGCGGCAGACGATCGCGGATACGCTGGGGATCGGCGGTATTTTCAGGGCTTTGCGGACGATCCCCGTATTGGAAGACTTTGCGGAGGATATTCACAAGGTTTGCCCGGACGCATTGTTTTTAAACTATGCAAATCCGATGGCGATGCTGACGGGATATATGCAGAAATATCTCGGCGTGAAGACGGTCGGGCTTTGTCACAGCGTGCAGGTCTGCGTTCCGACGTTGCTGAATTCCGTTGACATGGGAGAATATATCGACGGGGCAAAATATTCGATCGCGGGGATCAATCATCAGGCCTGGCTTTTAGAGATCAAAGACCAAACGGGGAAAGATCTTTATCCGGAGATCAAACGCCGTTCTATGTCGGGGAAGTACAGCGAAAGTATGAAACACGATTTGGTGCGGCATGAGATCATGCACCGTTTCGGTTATTACAATACCGAGTCCAGCGAGCACACGTCGGAATACAGCCCGTATTTCATCAAGAAAAATTATCCCGAACTCATCGAACGGTATAATATACCGCTCGATGAATATCCGCGCCGTTGTGTCAACCAGATCGAGGAATGGAAAACACTGCGGGCAAAGGTGCTTTCGACAGACATAGAACACAGTCCGACGCGCGAATTCGCCGCGCCGATCGTCAATGCCGTCGTAAACAATGTTCCGTATGAAATCCACGGAAATGTTTTAAATAAAGGGCTGATCACAAATTTACCGCAGGATGCCTGCGTGGAAGTGAAATGTCTGGTCGACAGAAACGGCGTCACCCCTTGTTATGTCGGAGAACTGCCCGAACAGCTCGCCGCGCTCAACAGAACCAATATCAACGTGCAGAACATGACCGTAAAAGCCGCGAAAGCAAGGAAAAAAGAACTTGTTTACATGGCAGCGTATCTTGATCCGCATACGTCGGCGGAGTTGTCTTTGGACGATATAAAAAGTCTTTGCGACGATTTGTTTGAGGCACATAAGGACTGGCTGCCGAAATATCTGTAAAAAACATAACAATAACGCGCCCCCGTTGTTATGGAGGCGCGTTATTTATACTCGGAAAAATGTCATATAAGAGGCTGAAGTGCAAGTTGTTTCGGGCTGCAATGAAGATTTTTTTTGATAAACCGATAAAAAGTTGCTTCCGAATTGAATCCCGCGCGGGTGGCCGCTTCGAGCACGGAAATTCTCTCGGTTTGGAGAAGCTTGATCGCGTGTTGTACTTTCAGAATTTTGATGTAGTCGTTAAAAGTCGTCTTGAAGGAGCGGAAAAAGATCTTTGAAAAATAATATTTGCTGTAACCGAATTTCGCCGCGACTGTCTCTATCGTCAGATCATGAAGAAAATTGTCTGCAATGAATTGAAGTATTTCCGATTGTAACAGTTGTTTGCTGTTATTTTGTACCGAACAAAAGCCGATCTCTTTTGGAATCATTGCAAGAAGGGCCTGGCATATGTGATTCGTGATATTGTTTATCGTCGGCGTCCAATAGACGTACAGCAGATCGATAAAAGATTTGATTTTGGCAACAGTGTTTTTATCGGTAATAAAATTGTTTTTCAGGGAGCGAGATTGTTTTTCCGCAAGATATTCCGTCATGGCGGTATAGGGAATGATCAGATCTATGGAAAGAGTTTTTTCCGGTTCCAATGTTACGAGGGAATGGATGTCGTAAGAGTCGGATATCGCAACCTGGTCTTTACACAGAATTTTTGTCACGTCGTTGATTTTGACCTGTACGTGTCCCTGCGTTACATACAGGATCTCCATCTGCCGATGAAAATGGTCTGCAATGTTGTTTTGGTTGTTGGGCGCGGACAACATCGGAAGATCGTTTACGTCTCTCGCGTATTCAAACAGTTCCTCGGATATAGTTTTCATGATTTTATTATAAACACAAAGTTCTAAAAGATCAAGTAAATTTTAAAAACTGACAGTAAAAACTTGGAATAGGCGCCATAAAAAGCGAATTTTGAAAGTAAAGTGTATTAAAATTAAGAAGAAAAGCAGTACATTTGTGAATTATAATGAATATGAGAACGAAAACTTGAGAGGCTTTATGAAAAATTTCGGCTTGGAGAATTTGACTGACAAAGAATTGCTGGGGCAGCTTTTATGCCTGGAAATTTCCGGATGTAAAGACAGAGACGAGATCATCAGCATCATCAAAGAAAACAAACCCGGTGCGATTTATGTAAACAATTTTGAGAGCAAGGAAATCAAAGAGATCACTGAAATTGCGAATTCCGTTACAAAGTATCCTGTTTTGGTCGTAGCGGACGTGGAACACGGCCCTGCCGGTGTATTCAAGGATTGCGATGTCGAATTGCCGAATCCGATGGCTTGGGGTGCGTGCGACGATGAATCGCTTGTGGAAAGAGCGGGTGAATTGACCGGAAAAATAGCAAGGAAGCTGGGCGTGCATCTTTCGCTGTCACCCGTTGTCGATATAAATCTGAATAAAAACAATCCCCTTGTCAATATCAGATGTCCGTCCGACAGTGCGAAGGAAGTGTTAAAAATAGGCGGCGCTTTTGCGCGGGGAATGCAGAAAAACGGCTATCTGATGGCAACGGCGAAACATTTTCCCGGAGACGGGGTAGACGACAGGAACCAGCATTTCTGTTCGACGGTAAACAGTCTTTCCAAGGAAGAATGGGACAAAACTTTCGGATTGGTCTATCAAGGCTTGATCGATGAAGGTATTTCTGCAATTATGGCGGCTCACATTGAGTTGCCCGCTTATGACGAGGACAATGTGGATCCGGTGTTCGGGCCTTTGCCGAGTGTTTTAAGTTATCCGCTACTGACCGGGCTCCTGAAAGAAAAACTCGGGTTCCGCGGGTGCGTGATATCGGACGCGATGAGCATGGTCGGTTCGGCGTCGAGGGTAAAACTGAGAGAGCTTGCGCCGAAATTTATACAGGCGGGCGGAGATATTGTTCTTTTCCCCGAAAAAAACGATCTGAACAACCTTATGGCGGCTTTAAAGGATGGTACGCTGAAGAGAGAAAGGGTCATGGAAGCGGTCACCTCAGTGCTCGAACTGAAAGAGAAAGCCCGTTTGTTCGAAGATCAGAAAAAAATAGAAGACGAGATCGATCTGGAATCTTCTGTTTCCGACCTGAAAGAGATCTCGATGAAAATAGCGGAAAAAAGTGTTAAGATCGTGCGCGACGTCAACGGGATCCTTCCGTTGCATTTAAAAAAAGGCGACAAAGTACTCATCATCAATTTATATAAAGACGCCTTCAAATGCACCGACGACACGAATGTCCAGCTGCTCGATTTTATCAATGAATTAAAGAACAGAGGGATCGAAACAGACGTTTATCACAGAATAACGCACTATAAAATCGCAGAAATAAAAGATGATTATAAAGCGATCATAGTCAACAGTAAGATCAGCAGTACGGATTGGCGGGGCGGCGATCTGAGAATCGGTTGGGACGACGGCATCATGATTTTTTGGCGTGCCTACATACTGGAACATCCGAACCTCGTTTTTATTTCATTCGGAGATCCGTACAAACTGTATGAACTTCCGTTTTTAAAGACATATGTGAATGCTTTTTCAAACACAACGACATCACAGCAGGCGGCGGTAAAGCTTTTGCTCGGAGAAATCGTGGAAAAAGCAAAAAATCCTGTATCTCTTAAAGGCTTTTTTGAAAGAGAGACCGATTGAAAATAAAAACCGATTGAAAATAAAAGAAGAAAGGAGAAAATGATGAAAAAAATATTGTCCGTATTGATTTCTGTACTATTGTTGGGAACTGTATTTTCTGCAGTGGGATGTAACAAGGAAGAGAAAAAAGTGGTTTCCACAAAAACGCAGTTGTACGTAGGAAACTGCGGCGGCGGTTTCGGCGAGGAATGGCTGAGCAATCTGATCGCAAGGTTTGAAGAAAAGTACAAAGATTATTCTTTTGAACCGGGCAAAGTCGGTATTCAGGTTTGGAAAGATACGGATAAGACCAAATATGCGGGCGATCAGCTTGAAACGTCCATCACCGGCTCGGACCGAGACGTAATTTTTGCAAATTATATGTCGCTCTATTCGTTTGTCAACGAAGACAGCTCTGCGCTTCTCGATATTACTGACATCGTTACCCAACCTCTTGACGAAATGGGGGATACGGGGACGATCGAAGACAAAATTCAAAGCGACGAAAAAGATTATTTCAATGTTAACGGCAAATATTATGCGATCCCGTATTTCAGCGGATTTACAGGGATCGTGTACGACGTCGATCTGTTTGATTCCAAGGGCTTGTATCTGAGAAAGGACGGGACGGCAGGCGCAAAATTGGACGATCCGGATATTTCTGCGGGGCCGGATGGAAAGGAAGGAACGTACGACGACGGACTTCCCGCAACGTATGAAGAATTTTTTGAAATGTGCAATTTCATGAAAAATACAAAAGGGATCACGCCCTTTATCTGGACGGGTCAGTATACGCAGGCGTATACGTCCTACCTTTACGAGGCGCTTTTTGTGGACTATGAAGGAAAGGACAGGGCCTCTCTGCAGTACAATGCGGGAGAGATCGCCGGGAAGAATACGACAGATCTGGTCACGGGGTTTGAAAACGGGCAGCCGCTGATTCAGGAAAATGTCGAAATTTCCCGTCAGAACTACAAAGAGCTTGCAAAGCAGCCGGGCAGGTATTACGCGCTGAAGTTTTGGGAGCAACTGATAGACGGTCAGTATTACGATAACTTATCGTTTGACGATTCGGAATCCAACCTGCTGGCGCAGGCAGATTTTCTGGAAAGCACGATGGATACCGATAAGATCGCGATGATCCTTGAAGGGACGTGGTGGGAAAACGAAGCGGAAGACGTGTTCAACGATATGGTAAGCATCAATGAAAAATATTCAAAATACAACCGCCGTTTCGGGTTTATGCCCATGCCGAAAGCGGACAAAAGCCGACTGGGGAAAAACGTGCTGCGCGACGGCGTGGCAAACGTCGTGGTGATCCGCGGAAACATAGAAGAGAGAAAAATAGAGGCGGCGAAGACGTTTGTGCAGTTTGCCTGCACCGAGCAATCGCTCAAAGAAATCACAAAGACAACGGGGATCACGTGTGCGCTCGATTACGAGCTTACGGAAGAAGAACTTTCAAAGATGACTTATTTTTGCCGTTCGGTATGGAATTTGCAGCAGAACTCCGATATTGTGTACGCCAGATTCGAAACGGATGACGTAGAAACGTTTGTCAGGGGAAGCGGATACAATGCTTTTATCGAAAGGTATTCGCGCGTAGGAGAAGTAGAAGAGACAAACTTTGCAAACGCCATGTTGTACAGGGACGTTACGGCAGAGCAATATTTCAACGGACTTTATGATTATATGAACTGAGCCGGGGATAAGACATGGCGAATAAAAAGATAAAAAAAAGAATCGTTTGGGGAGATATGATCTTTTATATCTGTACGCTCTCCATTCCCGTACTGTTCTTTATATTCAACAATTTTGTCATCAATTTTAACTCGCTGATCATGGCATTTCAGAAAACGAATCTGGACACGGGAAAACTGGAATTTGCAGGTTTTGAAAATTTTGCGGATGTGTTCAGCGAGGTGGTGACGTCAAAGAATCTGACAAATGCGCTTTGGAGATCTGTGTGGGGATACTTGGTGACGTTGGTCGTGACGACGTTTATTCCGGTGTTTTTCTGTTATTATGTCTGGAAGAAAATGGTTTTTTCGAATTTTTTCAAAGTGGTGCTCTTTTTGCCGACGATCATATCTTCCATTATAACGATGACGATTTACAGATTTATTGCAAACAGACTGGTGCCGGAATTATGCCTGGATTTGTTTGGAACAGAGATCCTGGGCCTGACGTCAAACCCGGCAACATCGTTTCAGGCAGTGTTGTTTTACAATTTATGGATGAGCATGGGCGGCGGCCTGCTGGTCACGCTCGGCGCCATGAATGCAGTGGACACGGAAGTGCTGGAATCGGGAAGGCTCGACGGCACAAACACGATCACGGAGTTTTGGTACATTGTGCTGCCCAGCATATATCGGATCATATTTATCGGGTTTATAGCGGGTATCGTATCGATATTTACCGCGGACTACGGATTATACGGCTTTTACGGATCCGCTGCCGATCCCGAGACATGGACATTGGGGTATTATTTCACAAAGATGACGTTGGAAGCCACCGAAGTGGAATTACCGTTTTACGCTGCGTGGGGTATTATCGTATCCGTTATTGTAATACCCGTCACGTTGTTTTTCAGAGATTTGATCTATAATCGCGGACCGAGTGAGGACTAATGAAAACAGTACGGTTAAAAAAGAGAAAAATAAAAATCAGCCCGTTTGAAATCATTTGTTTTTTATGCCTTGCGATATATGCGCTGTCTCTGTTATACATGTATTTTTGGGGCGTGATAACGTCGCTGAAAACAAATTTTGATTTCAGACACAATCTTTTCGGCTTGCCGCAGGGAAATATCTGGGAATGGCAATGGAACAACTATGTCGTGGCGTTCAATGAAGTGAAAGTACAGGTCGGAGCCAGATACGTTTATCTGTTCGAAATGTTGTTCAATTCATTTTTGTATTCGTTTTTGGGTGCGTTCATCAGTGTGTTTTGCACGTGGATGGTCTCGTACGTCTGCGCAAAGTTCAAATACAAATTTTCTTCTGTATTGTATAAGGCGGTGATCGTATTCATGATCGTGCCCATCGTCGGATCGCTGCCCTCGTCGCTGAAAATTTACAGAGATATCCTGAATTTGTATGACAACTGGTTTTACGTAGCGATCTCCAGCATCGGAATCAACGGTGCAAACATGATGATCTTCTACGGATTCTTTCTGGGCGTAGGGGACGCGTATGCGGAAGCAGCAAAGATCGACGGCGCAAATAATTGGCAGATCATGCTGCGCATCATGTTTCCGATCACGAGACAGATGTTTCTGATCTTGTTCATCAACGCATTTATTCCCCGCTGGAACGATTACATGGCCTGCGTGATCTGGATCCCGAGCATCCCGACGCTTGCATACGGGATCTATAAATTCAAGGACGCAACGAACAACGTGGCAAACTGGCCGCCGTTGCAGATCGCGGCCTGCGTATTGCTTATGATCCCTATGCTGGCGGCGTTTATTGCTTTGAAAGATAAGTTTATGGGAAATATTCGTATCGGCGGAATAAAAGGCTGATGTGATTATGACGATAGGAGTGAAAATGATCAGGTATAAAAAAATAACATTGGCGTTGGCCGTATTTTTGCTTGCGTGCATACCGTTGTTCTTTGTTTTTTCGGCCGCGCAGGAAAAGGTGTTTTCTGCGGGGTTGAACGGGACGCCCGTGCAAAGTTCGTATGAGAAGGACAGTGATTTCGAGTTGGATAAAACCTCCATGACAATAGACGGTCAGGAAGTTTCTATCTCAAAAAAACGCATTTATTTCCCGGATAACAGAGTATATTCGGGCGCCAAAGTTACGTTGGACGTGGCGGGAAAATATGTGGTCGAGTATAGCGCCGAGTACGGCGGAGAAACGTATGTGCTTACGGAAGAGTTTGACGTCTACGACGAACTTTACAGTTTGTCGTCGTTATCCGATACCGCGTCATACGGGGCAAATCCCTATGCGGAAGAGTACAGCGGTCTGAACGTGTCGCTGATGCAGGGTTCCGTATTTCAGTTCGATCCGATCATCGATTTCAGCAAAAAGACAAAAGACGATACGCTGATCAGTTTTGTGATCACGCCGTCCAGGATCGGTGTAAACGATTTTACACATTTTTATGTCAAGCTGACAGACATATATGACGAAAACAATTACGTGGTGATTTGCGTAAAGAGTTCGCCGGACGGCGGAATGAACACGCTGAAAACTTCATTCGTACTGGCCGGATTCAATTCGGATAAACTGACGCTGGCGGGCAATTACATGGGGATCAAAGGCGGCGAAACGCATTACGGAGATATGACGGCCGGATACGGATTTGCCGCAAACTTCAGCTTTTCCGGATACTATTTTGAAAATGCGGATTACTCTCCCGATTCCAAATACCAGATGCGTTTGGCATTTGATTATCGGACAAAAGAACTTTATGCGGAAACAAGTTGTTTTGATGTCGATTCGGGGAATTACCTGATCTCGCTGACGGAAGATTTTGATACGGCATGGACAGGATTTACAACGGGAGAAGCCAGGCTGAGTATCTTTGCGGACGGGTATTCAAATTCTTTTGCAAAGTTTAACATAGACAGCATATATGACTATGATCTTTCGTCGGCGGTAAACGACAACATAGACAAGACCTATGCCGACATAGATTTCGGGGAATATGACGAAAACGGCGTTCCGGACGCGCTCGTGGGGTATCGGTATGAGATCTTTGACGCAGCGGCTCAGAATCGGTACGGCGAAGAAAGGCTGTTTACGTCGGTGTATTACAATTATAATTCCGACAGCAGATATTTAGTGGAGAGTAAAGACGGTTATTTTGTTCCGGAACGGAGCGGAAACTATACGATCGAATATGCGGTGAAGGACAGGTTCGGCAATTACGGGATCAGGACGGTGGAAGTGCGCGCCGTCGATCAGGCGGAGCCGATCGTGCTGACCTTGACGGACGGGTATCCGTTGCAGGGCACGGTCGCGTCGCCGACAGAGCTTGCCGGATGCAAAGTCGAGTCCGGAGGTCTTGGCAACGTACACACGCAGGTCACGATCAGAAACGCTGCGGGCGAAGTAATAGAGGACGATGCGCAACAGCAATATACCTTTTACGAAAGCGGGAATTATACCGTGACCTATACGGCAAAGGATTATGTCGGCCGTGTTGCGGAAAAAAGTTATGTACTCAGCGTCGGAAAAGCGAGCTCCCCGGTGTTTGAGGACGCGATCGGGCTCCCGCGGTACTTTATGAAAGGTCATAAGTATCAGCTTGCCGATTATTATGCGGGCGACTATTCCTCGGGCGTGCGGCAGGCGGTCAAGGCGACTGTCAGCGCAGAGGGCGGAACGCTTACGGGGAACACTTTGGTGCCGGAAGGCGAGGAAGTCCGTCTGACGTACACGGCAGTTTCGGCGAGCGGGGTTTCGGGTCAGGCGGTGAGGACGGTTCCCGTCATCGACGTTAAGAACGGAGAAGACATCGACATTCTGCGCTATTTCGTCACGGAAAATTTTTCGGGGAAAGTGTACGACAACAGGCTGGCGTTTACGATGACCGCAGAGAGCGGAAGTCTGTCGTTTATAAACAGCCTGATCGCAAGCGATTTCACGCTCCGTTTCTTTGCGGAAGAGGGGAAAGAGAAGATTCGCACAATAAAACTGACCCTGACGGACAGACAAAATGATAGCCAGTCGGTGGTTTTGACGCTTACGGCAACGGAGGAAGGGACGTACGCAGTCGCGTCCGGAGGCGTGCCGAAAAAATTGTCGGGCGTGGACATCTCGTCCCCGACGAGGACAACGGAGATCAGGTACGACGGAGCGTTTCGGTTCGGAAACTCCACGGTAACGGCGCTTACCTATGAAAACGGAGAACCGTTTGACGGGTTCGGAAGCGGGAAAGTCTATCTCAGACTGGACGTTGCAGGAGAAGCGGACAGGACGGCTCTGGCATTGTCTTATCTTTGCGGTCAGCCGCTGAACAATATGACGGAAGATCAGGTCGCGCCGAAGGTAGCGTTCAGCGGGGAGATCAGCGGGCGCTATGAAAAGAACACGGAAATCGTTATCCCCGCCATGCTTTGCGCCGACGTATTGGATAGTGAAACGTATGTGACGCTGTCGGTTGAAGATGCGTCGGGATACGTTACGTCGGAGGACGGCGTTCTGCTGCAGGATGCGGACAGCAAGAGAGATTATCGGATCAAACTCGGGAAAAAGGGCAAATACATCATTACTTACACCTATCGTGACGGATCGGGCAACGGGGATGAATTTGCTTATATCATTTCGGTCAAAGACGATGTGGCTCCCCAATTGAGCGTCGATGATTCGTCGATCGAAGTGAAAGCAGGCGCGGAAGTTACGATCGCGAAGGCAACGGCGACGGACGATGTTTCGACGGAAAGAAAAATCAAGATCGTTGTGTTTTTAAAGTCTTCCAACGGGATCTTTGTGCCGGTTGAAAACGGAGGGACAATGAAAGTCGAAGAAAAAGGCATATATGAACTTATCTATGTCGCGATCGACGAATCGGGAAACGTTGCCGAAAAAACGATCAAAGTAACGGTGTCGTGAGGGAAAAATGAAAAGTATCAAGAAAATATTTGTAATTGGTTTCTCGCTGATTCTGTTGACGGGTGCGGCAGGTTGTAAAGGCAAGACAACGAAAAAAGAGCAGTACACGCTATATGAGAATGAGGCTTTTCGATATGAAGCCGTCCTCGCGGAAAACGCCGACGGCAACGAAGAATTTGCGGCAGCGGAACTGAAAACTTTTTTGTATAAGGCGACAGGCAAACAGATCGCGGTCATAGACGAAAGCGCGGCGCAGGCGGACGGCAAATATATTTATATCGGCAGGACGGCGGCTGCGGCAGAAAATGAGATTGAGCCGGATAAATCCGCTTTGTCCGAATCGGGTTACATACTCAGGACCGTAGGGGATGAGATCTATGCCGTCGGCGCGACCACGCGGGCAACGGTCTACGCCATATACGATCTGCTGAACCGGCTGGTAAATTATGAGGTTTACACCTATGACGAAATTTATGTGGACAAAACGGAAGAGATAAAGTTTTCCGAGATGAACGTTGCGTATAAGCCGTTTGTGGAGTGGCGTAACGCGCCGGGAGGGCGGTCTTTTTCCGATATGCTGACGGCAACCAGGTTAAAGCTGAACATGCAAAAAGATGTTTTCATCATGGACAACGGCGTCACGCATACGAGCTTTAATTTCGTAAATCCGAATACCTATGCCGAAAGTCATCCCGAGTGGTTCGACACGGAATCGGCAAAAGCAAATCAGCTATGTTACACGGCGCACGGGGATAAAGAGAGCCTTGCCCAGATGCAGCAAGTGATCCTGGAAAAAATGCAATCCAGCATTGAATACAACATTCAGGCCGGAACTTTGCCGAAATACATATCTTTCACCCATCAGGACAACAATGCGTGGTGTGCGTGCGATACGTGCAAGGCGGCAAAGGCAAAGTACGGTACGAATTCGGCGGTGGTCGTGCAGTTTGTGAATGAACTTTCCACAAAACTGAATCAGTGGTTGGCGGAAAAACACCCCGGGAATATCATCAATATCGTATTTTTTGCGTATTATCAGACGGAGCTTGCGCCCGTAAAGAAAGATAAAAACGGAAATTTTCTTCCCGTGGACGACAGTGTGGTCGTCAACAAATACAGTTCCGTGTGGTATGCGCCGATTTATGCGGATTACGGCAAGCCGCTCACGCATCAGGACAATCAGCTCTATTACGATACGTTGAGGCGTTGGAGCGCGATCTGTGACGATCTTCTGATCTGGACGTATCCGTCCAATTATAACGATTATTTCGTGTTTCACGATTCTTTCGGCGCCATGTTTGAAACGTATGCGCTTGCGGACGACTTCAATATCAAGTACTTTTTTGATCAGGGGCGCTACAATATAACGGTGCAATCAAATTTTGAGGAATTCAAAACGTATCTTTGCTCAAAACTGCTGTGGAACATCGATTGCTATTATACGGAGCTGAGAGAAAATTTCTTCGACAATTATTACGGATCGGCGAGCGATGCGATGCAGAATATTTTCGAACAGACCAGGCTTTGGTACAATTACATGCAGACGCTCGGTTACAGATGCGCATTCGGCGTCAACGACGCCGTGTCGACGAAATACTGGCCGCAGAGCACGATCGAAAATTTTATTTCCATGTTTGAATCCGCTTACGCGGCGATAGAGCCGCTTAAACACTCGAACCCGACAAGGTATCAGGTCATTTACGACAGGATCTCCAAAGAGGAAGTGGCTTATACGCATTTGCTGCTGGAACTTTACGACAATAATTATTCCGATAAGCAGTTGGCTGAAATGCAAAACGCATGGAAAACAGAGGTTTTACGGCTGGGGTTCACGCATAAAAGCGAAGGGGTATCGATCGATAAAATTTGGGAAAACTGGTAAAACGCAGTAACATAATATAAGGAGAATTATGATGAAAAGGAATCTATTTGTTTTTTGTATATCTTTGGTAGCAGTTTTTTTTCTGGCACTGGCGGGATGCGGCAAACAAGCGGAGCTTTCACTGAACAAGAATAGCATTATTCTCGGTCTGACGGAAGAATATCAGTTGGTGGCATCTTTTTCCGACGGGAGCGAGGGGAAAATCGTCTGGACGAGTTCGGACGAAAACATAGCGACGGTGGCAGACGGAAAGGTCACGGGGAATTATCCCGGGCGGGCTGTGATCAAAGCCGAGAGCGGAAAGTTATCTGCCGAATGCGAAGTAACGGTGAGGGCAGAAGGAGATCTGAACGTCCTCACAAATTTTGTGAAGAATGAGATCGATCTTGTCGCTGGCCGCGAGGGGGTGACGATCCTTCCGGAGATCAAGTACCAGGGCGTCGATATCACTGACAGCAAAATTACTTACGAAAGCCTGGATGAGTCCGTCGCGACGGTGTCGTCGAAAGGTTTGGTCGAAGCGGTCAAGAAAGGAACGACGACTGTCGTCGTCCATGCGGAATACAAGGGTATTCAGGGGGAAAGCAGGATCACGGTAAACGTGACGAACGACTTCCAGATGGAGCTGCCGTCTGCCGTCACGATCTATGCGAAGGACTTCGTAAAGGACGGGTCCACACCGGATACGTATCAGATCGAGCCCGTTGTCACAATGAACGGAGAAGATTTTGACGGGGTAAAGTTTACCTATTCGGTTAAAGACGACAAAATTGTCACCGTCAGCGATACGGGGCTTCTGAAAGGGGTCAGGTATGGTGAGACGGAAGTGAGCGTAACGGCTGATTCGGACAGCGGGGAAAGCATTTCTTCCAAAATCCAGCTGAAGGTGGACAGAGCGGAACTGAGCGTCGATACGGAACTTGAAATAGAGAGATATTCTCTTGTTTCCGGGGATATGAATCTGGCGTACGCCGATCTGAGCAGCGTAGCCGATCACTTTACGACGGACGACATTATCGGGGTAAGCAAAGAGGGAGATGCCGTCAGATATGAGATCCTGGATGGAATTTTTCATATAGAAAATCAGCCTAAGGGGAAATACGTCTATCGGTTTGAAACGGAAGTCGCCTATTATAACGTGACCTGTAACTATGTCGAGCAGAACAGTTTGGTTTTGAAAGCATACGATCATTTCAATCCGTATAATGAGCAGTATCCCACGCATTATCAGTATCAGACCATGGATAAGTTTAAAGTGGACGACGGATACGCCGAACTTGGCTGGCAGGATCGCGTTATTCCCGGCGGAGACGTCATCGTGATGCAGAACGGAAAGGTGGGCACGACCACAGACGGTTTGTCCGGGGATATGGCAATCAGTTTTGCGGCAGACGTAACGGATATCAACGTGCTTGATTACGATTATATTATGTTTGACGTGTTTGCCTATAACGATGTGATCGATGACGTCAATCTCGCATATTGCATAAACAATACGATACAATGGGAATTCAGACCGGGGTGTGATCTGGCAGATTGCAATTTCGGTTCCGTCGGCAACGTCGGATACATGGTGGATGAAAACGGCCTGAAAACCGCATTTAAGACGGGAGAATGGCAGACAGTCGTATTCGATATATCATCCTTTACGGAGGAAAATCTGGGAGATAGCGATTACGGCGTGGGCGGAAGATTTATCCGTATCATCATGAACAATGCGCCTACTTACACCAAAGTCGGGTTCATGAATCTCAGACTCATGACGAAAGAGATGTACAAGTTGGAAAATTTCGATCTTGATTTCGGGTTTAAAGGGGATGTTTTGGCGTCCGGTTCCGAGATAACGCCTACGTTGAAAATAGGCGGCATGGTTTCGCAGGATCTCGAAATTTCTTGTGAGAATACCGATCTTGTCAAGGTCGAAGGCAATAAATTTGTGACTTTAAAGGAAGGCGAGACGGACATTACGGTGCGGATCAGGCTTGAAAACGGTGTTTTAAAGACGATCACCCGCCATATCAGGATATACAAAACGGATAACTATACCGCCTATTTCGGGTTTGAAGGAGATACGATCGAAAACGAAGCGGTGCCGGTGGTAACGCTGATGGGAGAAGTGACCGACGAAGTGACGCTGGAATCGTCCGATACGAGCGTGGTGCAGGTTCAGAACGGGAAATTTATCGTAATAGGAAGCGGGGCGGTGACGCTGCGGCTGACATTCAAGCTCAAAGACGGCACGATGAAAACGGTGGAAAAAGCGGTTACGGCGGTTTCCGATCCCGTAAAAATGCTTAAAGCGGGCGATGTACTGATGCCGTACGGAGGTGAATTCGGCAATTACAGGCAGTATATGTCGTATACGCGCGAAGAGGTCACGGAAGGATTTGAGAACCTTGGCAACTGGTCGGAACATCTGAAGGAAGGCTCGGATATATATGCGCTGACCTGGAATTCGGCAACAAAGTCAAACGGGGAAAGCGGGGAAACGCATATCAGCCTTGCGTCGGATGTATCGAGTGCAAACCCGATCAATTACGATTATATCAGCTTTGATATTTTCATGTATGACGCTCAAAACGATAATAAGATCGCGCTGGGGATCAACGATATCATTGTCTGGGATGTGATCACGACAGGAACGGATCTCTCCGAGGTGGACTTCGGCGAATACGGAAAGATCGGTACGCTTTACGATGAAAACGGAAACAAAACAACTTTCCAGAAGGGAAAATGGCTGACGGTTCGTTTTGACATTTCCCAGATCACAACGCTGACCGAAGGATATAATCGCATCGGAGGGTCTTTCATCAAAGTGATTATGGACGGAGCGGAATCCGGCGATGCGCTCGCTTTCAGAAATATACAGATCGGGAGAAACGTATAACTAAAAATTTTCCGCAGCTGTAAATTCAAAAGACTTAAAAAAGAACAGGAGGTTATGCCGCCGCAAATGCGGCGGCATAAAAATTATAGGAATATGGATAAAAAACTTGCCGTCATGGTGGATTTGTCGCGCAATTCGGTGATGACGACGGACGCGCTCAAAAGGTTTATCGCTATTTTAAAGCAGTTTCATTATAATGTGCTGATGCTGTATATCGAGGATACCTATGAAATTGAAGGCGAAGAATATTTCGGCTATATGCGCGGCAGATATACAAGACAAGAACTGAAAGAGATAGACGATTTCTGTTATGCGGAGGGGATAGAAGTGATCCCCTGCATACAAACGCTGGCACATCTCAACCAGATCGTCCGTTGGTACGAAGACAAAAATATGTTCGATGTCAACGACATCTTGCTGGTTGGGGAAGAAAAGACGTATACGTTGATCGAAAAAATGATCAAAACAATGCGCGCGTGTTTCCGTACGGACAGGATCCATATAGGCATGGATGAAGCGCACTTGCTGGGCAAGGGAAAATATTTTGACATTCACGGTTACAGAAAAACGGAAGACATATTTGCAGAACACTTGAAAAGAGTGGTTTCTGTGTGCAAAGAAAATATGTTCAAACCGATGATCTGGAGCGATATGCCTTTTTGTATGTCGAACAAGCAGCGCTTTTATTATGCAGATACGAAAAATCTGAAAAAGGAAGCGATAGACCTGATCCCTGAAGACGTGGAGCTCGTGTATTGGGATTATTCTTCCGAAGAAAAGGCTCATTACGACAATATGATCAGCGGGCATCAAAAATTCCCGTGCGACTTCTGGACGGCGGGTGCCGCGTGGACGTTTGCGGGCATAGCGCCGCATAATTCATGGTCATTGCGCGCGGAAAAAGCATTTTTGGATTCCATGGAGAGCTACGGCGTGACAAAGCATATCATGACCGTGTGGCATGACGGCGGGGGGGAATGTCCCGAACTTTCCGTATTACCTTCCTTATGTTTTGCGGGGGAGTATTTCTTCGGAAACAAGGATATCGAAAAGATCAAAAAGAAGTTTGCAAAAGTAATAGGTATTCCGTTCGATGAATTTTTGTATCTCGATCTTCCCGATGTGATCGATGTGGAATTGAATGAGATGACAAATCAGAATCCTTCCAAATATCTTCTGTATAACGATTGTTTTCTCGGGCTTTATGATTCCACTGTCCCCGAAGGAACGGCGGAAAAATGTGAGGCCAACGCCAAAAAACTTGAAAAACATATCAACCATAAAGAATACGGATATTTATTTGCCTGGGCGAAGGCGTTGTGCGATCTGACAGCGGTAAAATGCGATATCGGAATCAGGTTGAGAAAGGCATATAAAGAAAAAAACATACCTTCTTTGGAAGATTGTATTCAAAGAATGGAAAGGATCGTCGTATTGACGCAGAATTATTATGATAAGTTCAAAGACGTATGGTTCAGAAGTTATAAACCGTTCGGCTTTGAACTTCAGGATGCGCGGATCGGGGGAGTGATTCATCGTGTAAAGCATTGCATCGAGAGGACAAAACAATATATTGCAGGGAAGATTCCCTGCATTGAAGAGCTTGACGCGACGCAGTACGATGTTTTCGGCGGAAAAGAAAAATTCGGGAAGAAAATAGGCGCGCAGTGGGATTATAAACGGATCATAACGACGGGAAATACTATTTTTTAGACAGCGATCGCAGTGTAGAAAAGCAGGTTATACTGTTTTATAGGTGTTGCAATTAGATTGTATATTCAAGTGCAAAAGAAAAGCCCCGATCGTCATCGGAGTCTCTTGTTAAAGGTATTTTGAAAAATATTTCTGTTTTATCGTCATAAAAATTATTGTTTTTATCGGCAAATCTATTGTAATCCTGCATAATATTTTCGAATTATTTCAAATATGTATTGACAAACGGAAAAATATATGCTAAAATTCAAATCAAATGTACGCGTGTACATCATACTAACGATCGGAGTTTCAAGCGACGAATTATTATGGAAAAATATCGAGAATTAAAAGATTACGTTCTGCCCGAAAGGGTTTTGAAAGCGGAAAAAGTCTGCGGGGCGGAGAATCTGATCCGTTATCATACGGATATCGCTTCTTTTTTGTGTAAACATCCGTGCGTTGTCGCGCCCGGGGGGTATATAATCCTCGATTTCGGAAAAGAGTACCAGGGCGGCGTGAAAATAGTCGCGCAAGATATGATGGGCAAAAAGAACGCAGGCATACGCGTCCGCTTCGGAGAATCTGCGATGGAGTGTTGCAGCGAACTCGGGCAGAAAGGCTCGACAAACGACCATTCCGTGCGCGACGAGCGGTTGCAACTGCCATGGGTAGGTTGCCTCGAATACGGAATGACGGGCTATCGGTTCATACGCGTTGACAACTGCGACGACGTAAGCATTTCGCTGGCGCAGGTTCTGGGCGTAAGCGTTCATAGCGGCAAGGAATACAAAGGTTCTTTCGTCTGCAGCGACGAAACGATAAACAACGTCTGGGAAGCGAGCGCGTATACCTTATATTTAAATAACAACAAATACATAACCGACGGCATAAAACGCGACAGGCTGGTGTGGATAGGCGATATGCATCCCGAAACGATATCCGTTCTTCGGTTGTTTGGCGACGATCCTTCTATACGGCGTAGTCTGGATTATATACGCGACGAAACGGAACTGCCTTCCTGGATGAACGGAATCCCGTCATATTCCATGTGGTGGTGTAAAATTCAGTGCGATTTGTATCGGTATACGGGCGACCGCGAATATCTTGCCGGACAACTTCCGTACGTAAAACAGTTATGCGGGTTGCTGACGAATTGCGTGAAATCCGACGGAACGGTGGATATAGATTATAAATTTATCGATTGGCCGTCGAGCGCTCAGCCGTCGGCTCAGGCTCTCGGCGTACGTTCGCTTCTTGCGGTGTCGTTGAGTTCATGTCTCGGAATTCTTCACGTGTTCGGCGACGATTCCCGCGACGAGCAGATTGAAAAAGCGTTGAAAGCCCTTTCGGAATACCCACCGGAAAAGTCGGACAACAAACAAGCGGTCGCGCTGGCGGTTTTCGCGGGATTGATTTCCGCAAAGCAGGCGGAGGAGGAAATTCTTTCGAAAGATCCGCTGAGCGGACTTTCCACGTTCCTTTGCTATTACGTTATGCAGGCCCGCGCGAAGGCGGGGGCGATGCGGGGCGCGTTGGACATAATCCGCAAATATTACGGCGCTATGCTCGAACTTGGCGCGACCACGATGTGGGAAGATTTCGACCTGGAATGGGCAAAAAACGCAAAGCCGCTCGACGCGTTGCTCGACGACGGCGAGTACGACGTACACGGCGACAACGGCGGATATTGTTATAAAGGTTATCGCCATAGTTTGTGCCACGGCTGGGCGGCGGGAACGGTTTCGTTCGCCACGGAGTATATATTAGGAATAAAAGTCGCGGAAGTCAGTTGCGAAAAAATCACGATATCACCCGATCTGGGAGATTTAACGTGGGCGGAAGGCAACTTCCCCACGCCTTACGGAAACGTTTTCGTGAGAGCGGAAAAGAAAGACGGACAAACGGTCGTTAAATACGATGCGCCGGAGCAGATCGAAGTGACGATCGTAAAAAAGGAGGATAGTTAATATGGTTACGCGCGCAGACGTCGCAAAATACGCAGGGGTTTCAACCGCAACGGTGTCGCGGGTTATGTCCGGCAGCGGATACGTTTCGGAAGAAATGCGCGGCAAGGTGGAAAAGGCTATAAAGGAATTGAATTATATTCCCAACAACCTTGCGAAAAGCCTTATAAAAAATCAGGGCAACGTCGTTGCCGTTCTCGTGGAGGACGTAACGAACCCGTATTATCTCCAGATTCTGGATGAAATGAGCGGCGAGGGAATGAGGCATAATCTTATTATTTCGTTGTTCACCGTCACGACGGAAGATATCGATACCGTGATTAAGGGGCTGATAGAAAACCGCGTTAGGGCGATCATTAATCTCGCGTTGTTTTCCTGCAACAAACGGTTTATCCCCATTCTTGACGAGGTCGGCATTTACACCATAAACATCAAGCCCGGTGACAGCGAACGGTGCTTGAAATTAAAACTCAATTACGAAAACGGAATCCGCGATATGTTTTCGGCGTTAAAGGAAAAAGGCAGGAGCAAACTCGTTTACGTTGCCGCGCTTAACGAGAACATCGCCGTGCAGGATCTGCGACTCAGCGCGTACCGCCGTTGTTGCGAAGAATTCGGATTCGCCCAGTCGGAAAAGTACGTGGTTTTCGGCGATTATCCTCGTCGGCACGCCTTTGAGGTGGGGTACGACAGCGCGGAAAAACTGCTTGACGACGGGCTCGATTTCGATTCTGTGTTCTGCCTGAACGATTCCACGGCGATCGGCGTGATGAAATGCCTTTTAAACCGCGGGATAAGAGTTCCCGAGGACGTATGCGTTATCGGGTGCGACAACATAGCAATGTCGCAGTACGTGCATCCGTCGCTCAGCACGATAGACATGGAAACCGCGCGGCAGGGTAAAGCGTTTATCCGCGCCGTCGTTGAAAATATTTCCGAGGGAACGGAAGAAATCGACTCGAAACTGATTTCCCGCGAGAGTATGGCTTAAACGGAGCAGTCCGTTCGTCGGCTGTTTTTCGGGCAAGCCTGGCGGCGACGAAATCCGACGCCGAGCGGCGACGAAGGGTGGATGAACGTATATATTTCCACCGGCGCGGCAGGCGGTTGGGAGAATTACAATTATATCGTAAACCGCAATCCCGAAGAAAACGGCGCTACTTCCGTGCAGAAATTCAACGGAACGACGCTCGGAAACGCGGGTTCGGCTAAGTATTTCTGCCAGGGAAATTACATTTTCTACGAAATACCTTTGTCCGCGTTGGGCGTTTCTGCAGGAACGGAAATTCAACTCAAAATAACCGATAATATCAGTCAGTTTTTGAATATAGACGCTTTCTATACGAGCGGCGAAGCGGCTCCGGTAGGGCGGCTTAACTTCGCGTACAAAATCGCCTGATACAAATATAAAACGGCGTATTCGCGATACGGAAGATTGTTTGTTGTCCGGCATGATTGCATTGCCTGCAGCGGCGTTATTCGCCTGAGCAACGGACTTCGGCGTTTCCGACCTTTTCGGCGACGAACAATTTCCCTCTGCGGAAGAATAACGCTGGAATAAAACGCTGCGGCTATACTTCTTATAAGGCTAAAAATGTTGCGATAAACGACTTATACGGGCTTATTTATCCTGTGAAGGAAGAAATTTTCCGCGACGACGACAATGGTTGTTTAATCTCCGGCATCCGATAAAAATCCTTTAAAAATCAAATCGCCTGCGGCTAATCGCTCCCGCGAAATAAAAAACTTACATTCCACGGAAATTCTCCCGGAGAGTAAGTTTTTTCTTTTTGCGGCGATTTTATGTTTATATCTTGATTGACAATACTTATTTTATAAGATATAATATACGATATATAAGTATTTTTATTACATTATATCTATATCTTTGCCGCGGCGCGATAATCGTAACGGTCGATCGGACGATTAAGACGATCAAGACGATTGGTAACCCCGCAGGCTACAACGGAGATAAAATTATGGAAGAAAAAATTCAGGAGATTAAAGGGAAAATCGCTCTGGAACTCGCCGACGTCAAGACGAGCAACGAACTTTTCCAACTCAAAGCCAAGTATATTCTGGGCAAAGCCGGGATAATCCCCGGGCTTATGAAGGAACTCGGCAAGGCGGCGAAAGAGGACAGACCAAAACTCGGAATGGTCATCAACAGCCTTAAAGAATGGGCTACGGACTATTTCGCGAAAAAGGAAGCGGAGATAAGCGAGGCGGAGAGGAATTATCGTTACAAAAAAGAAACGATAGACGTCACCATGCCGGCAAAAACCTTGAAACAAGGCACTCTTCATCCCGTAAGCATAGTTAAAGCCGAACTTATCGACATTTTTGCAGGAATGGGTTTCAAGGTGCTTGAAACGAGAGAAATCGAGGATGATTTCCACAACTTCACCGCGCTCAACACGCCCAAGGAACATCCGGCGAGAGATAAGCAGGACACGTTTTATATCAACGACGATTTTATGCTTCGCACCCACACTTCGCCCGGACAAATCCGCAGCCTTACGACGATGAAACCGCCGTTTAAAGTTCTTATCCCCGGCAGGGTTTACCGCGCGGACGACGACGCGACTCATTCGCCTATGTTCCACCAGATGGAAGGGCTTGTCATCGACGAAAAAATCACGCTTTGCGACCTTCAGGGCATGCTCGACGTTCTCGTTAAAAAAATGTTCTCCGAAGAGGCGAAAACCCGTTTCCGTCCTTCTTTCTTCCCGTTCACCGAGCCGTCCGTGGAAGTCGACGTAAGTTGTTTCGAGTGCGGCGGAAAAGGTTGCAAACTCTGCAAAGGTACGGGCTGGATAGAGATTCTCGGCGGCGGAATCGTCAACCGCAAAGTTCTCGAAAACTGCGGAGTAGACCCTGACAAGTATACGGGGTTTGCGTTCGGTTTGGGGCTTGACCGTATCGCGATGCTTAAAAACGGCGTGAACAACATTCACGTCCTTTACGAGGGCGATCTGCGCGCTCTCGAACAATTCAAAGGTTAAGGAGGACGAAAAAATGTTAGCGCCTTTAAGTTGGCTTAAAGAATATGTAGATATAGACGTAACGCCCGAAGAACTCGAAAAGAAACTTTTCGATTGCGGCTTCGAGGTGGAGCAGATCATTCCTTACGGCGATAAAATCGACAAGGTCGTGACCTGCAAAATCAAAGAAATAACTCAGCATCCCAACGCGGAAAGACTTCGCGTCTGCCAGGTGGACGCCGGCAAGTACGGCGTTCTGCAGATTATCACGAACGCTACCAACGTGTCCGTCGGCGATATCGTTCCCGTTGCTGTTGACGGGGCGACTCTAGCGACGGGCGACAAAATTTTTAACGGAAAACTTCGCGGCGAGCCTTCTTACGGAATGTTCTGCGGCGGCGAAGAGATAGGTATCGACGATAATTTCTACGACGGAGCGTCGGGTGACAGCGTGCTTATCTTCAACGAGAAAAACCTTCCGCTCGGAGAGGAAGTGAGAGATCTTCTCGCGCTTAAGGATTACGTTTTCGATATTTCGGTGCTTGCAAACCGCCCCGATTGCCAAAGCGTTTTAGGTATCGCGCGCGAAATCGCCGCAACTCTTAAAAAACCGCTGAAAGAACCTTCTTACGAATATACGGTTAAAAAAGCGACTGCCGCCGACGCGGTTAAGGTTACCGTTAAGGACGGCGAACTTTGCCCGCGTTATATCGCTCACTTCGTGGACGACGTGAAAATCGGAAAATCGCCGAAGTGGATGACGAGAAGGCTTAAAATGTGCGGAATCAATTCCATAAGCAACATTGTCGACATCACTAACTACGTTCTTCTCGAACTCGGTCAGCCTATGCACGCGTTCGACGAAAACGACCTCGAAAAGAGAGAAATAATCGTCCGCCGCGCCGAAAACGGCGAAAAAATCGTCACGCTCGACGAAAAGGAACTCACGTTGAACAACGACAATCTCGTTATCTGCGACGGGGCTAAACCCGTAGCCTTAGCGGGAATAATGGGCGGACTTAACAGCGAAATCAAGGACGCTACGAAAGGCGTTGTTTTCGAATGCGCGAAATTCAAGAGAGATAACGTCAGAAGGTCGGCGAGAATGCTCGGCAAATCGTCCGATTCGTCGAAGAGATTTGAAAAAGGAGTTGACGAATACACCACCGAAAGAGCGATGAAAAGAGCGTTGCATCTCGTTGAAGAACTCGGCGCGGGCGTACCCACAGACGTTCACGTTGACGTTTCGGCGGGAAAAGAACAGGAAAACAAAACCGTTAAAACGACGTTTTCAAAGATTAACGGCGTTCTCGGCATAAAAGTTCCGAAAGGTACCGTTATCGATATTTTAAAACGTCTTAACTTCGGCGTGGAAACAGACGGCGACGAAATCACTACCGTCGCTCCGCCTTACAGGGAGGACGTTGAAGGTTATCCCGACCTTGCGGAAGAAGTTATCAGAATGTACGGTTACGAACACGTCGTTCCGACGCTTTTAAAAGACGCGAAAATTACCGCGGGCGGTTACACAAAAGAACAGAAAGACGAACTTAAAGTTAAAAAGACGCTTATAGAACAGGGGTATAACGAAGTTATGACTTATTCGTTCTATTCCAAAAAGGACGTCGCCGCGCTTCATCTCGGCGAGAGCGACGAAGAGGGGAAAGTCATCGTCATCGAAAACCCGATAAGCGATAATTACGAAGTTATGAGAAGAACGCTCGTTCCGTCGCTTCTCGGCGTGGTTTCGAGAAACGTGAAGAAGGGCAATTATGCCGGGCGTATTTTTGAAATCGCTAAAACGTATATTCCGAAGAGTTTTCCTGTTTCCGATTTCCCGGAAGAGAGAAAACACCTTTGCTTAGCCGCTTTCGGCGACGGAGAAGATTTCTTCACCGTAAAAGGCGCGCTCAAAGTTATCGAGGATAATTTCGGGGTTAAATTCAACCTCGGCGTGAGAGCGGAAAAGACATATCTCCACCCGGGCGTTTCGGCGAAGATAATTCTCGGCGGAGAGGAAATAGGTTGTGTCGGTCAGGTTACTTACGAAACCTGCGCGGAATTCGACCTCGAATGTAAAGTTTTCGTTCTCGAACTCGATTACGATTCGCTTCAGGCGGCGTTTACCGTTCCGTTTAAGTTCGAGCCGCTTCCGAAGTTCCCCGAGGTGAAGAGAGATCTCGCGCTCATCGCGGACGAAGAGATAACGTGCGGCGAAATAGAGGACGTTATCCGCTCCGCGTGCAAGCAGAGCGTTAAAAACGTGGAACTGTTCGACGTTTACGTCGGAGATCAGATCGGCGCAGGCAAAAAGAGTATGGCGTTCACCGTAACTTTCTCGTCGGACGGAACGAAACCGCTCGAAACGGGCGACGTCGACGGCTTCGTAAAACGTATTTTGGGCAGCCTGAAACACAGACTTAACGTTGAATTGAGATAACGGAAATAAGGAGCAAAACGCCTATGGTTGACATCGAAAGAATAAATTTCCTCGCGAAGAAACAGCGCGAGGAAGGGCTTACGGACGAGGAAAAAGCCGAACAGGCGAAACTTCGCAGGGAATATATCGACAGCGTGGTCGGCAATCTCAGGTCGCAACTCGATAACACTTACGTTGTGGAAGGAGATAAAAAAATCAAACTCGAAAGAGTTGAAAAGCCCGAAAAAGACGCCGACGGCGAACCTGTCGGCAGTCCGAATAAATCAAATTAATACGGCTATAAGTCGATTAACGGCATTTTTTTATGGATTATACGTTGATTACGGGCGCTTGCGGAGGCTTGGGGAAGGAGTTTTGCCGCCAACTGATAAAAAGCGATGATTTGTTTCTGACGGGCAGAAGCGAGCAGAAACTCTTGCTTTTAAAGGAAGAACTTCAAAGAATCGAGCCGAACAGGAAAATAGAAATATTCGAAGCCGACCTCACGAACGAGGAAGACAGAAAAAAGTTATTCGATTACGCAGACGAAAACGGAATAAAATTTTCGGGTTATATCGGCGTCGCGGGAGCGGATATTCAGAAGGAATTTTTGAAATACACGCCCGAAAAAGTCGTGTTTCAGATCCGGCTCAACTTCGAGGCGAACGTGGCGGTGTGTCACGCCGTTCTGAAAAGACGCGCGGCGAACCTGAAAATTCTTTCGGTGAGCAGTATGAGCGGAAGCACTCCGATGCCGTATTTTGCCATATATTCCGCAACGAAATCCGCTCTCATTAATTTTTACACTTCGCTTCGTTTCGAGGTTAAGGACGCAAAAATAACCGTTCTCGCGCCCGGGGGGATTCCCACGCGGGAGGACGTGAAGAGAGATATCGAAATTCAGGGACGGACGGGGAAATTATCCGCTAAACCCGCGGAATTCGTCGTGAAAAAGGCCCTCAAAGGGCTTGAAAAGAACAAGCGGCTCGTTATCCCGGGATTTTTCAACAAGTTCGTTTACGGGCTTGAAAAAATCGTTCCGATGCCCGTAAAATGCAGTTTTGTTGCAAAAAAGTGGAAAAACAAGGAAAAGGACGCATTTTAATCTTAAAAGAAAAGGACGCCTTTTAATTTTTAGGAACGCAATGCCAACGTGGATAAACTTCCCGCAGTACAATCAAGGAGAACAAAAATGAGTTACGCAGACAAAGTTTTTAAAGAAAACGTAAAAGATATACTCGAAAACGGGGTGTGGGATACGGATATGGACGTCCGCCCGAGATGGCTGGACGGAACACCCGCGCACACCGTTAAAAAATTCTGCATAGTCAACAGATACGATTTGTCGAAAGAATTTCCTATTATGACCATACGAAAACAGGGTTTTAAAAACGCTATCGACGAAATTTTGTGGATATGGCAGAAAAAATCCAACAAAATAGCCGATCTTCACTCGCACATCTGGGATAGTTGGGCTGGCGAGGACGGAACGATCGGCAAGGCTTACGGCTATCAACTCGGCGTTAAACATAAGTATAAAGAGGGTGAATTCGATCAGGTGGACAGGGTTTTGTTCGACCTTAAAAACAACCCCGCCTCAAGAAGAATTATGACAAATATTTATACTTTCGCCGACCTGCACGAGATGAATCTTTACCCTTGCGCTTATTCGATGACGTTCAACGTCGCGGGGGATAAACTCAACGGGATTTTAAATCAGCGTTCCAATGATATGGCGGTTGCGAACAACTGGAACGTTATGCAATACGCCGCCCTTCTGATGATGTTCGCGCAGGTTACCGGTTTCAAGCCCGGCGAACTCGTTCACGTTATCGCGGACGCGCATATCTACGACAGGCATATTCCGTCCGTAAAGGAAATGATCGGAAACCCCGAATATCCCGCGCCGAAACTTATCATCAACCCCGACGTGAAAGATTTTTACGATTTCAAAGTGGAAGATTTCGTTCTCGAAGATTATCAGGCGACGCCGCTTTCAAAAAGACTCGAGGTCGCCGTATGAGCGGGAACGGAAAAATCAAGGCGATCGTCGCCGTCGACAAGAAGTGGGGCATCGGCAAAAAGAACGACCTTTTGTTTCGTCTGCCGCTCGATATGAAGTATTTCCGCGAGAAAACCGACGGAAAAACAGTTTGCATGGGATATAACACTCTGTTGTCGTTTCCCGGAGGAAAACCGCTTAAAAACAGGAAAAACATCGTAATCTGCCCAGAGGGCGTTGAGCGCGACGACGTTGTTATCGTTCACACCTTGGATGAAATGCTGAAAACGATAGCGGCGGAAGAGAACGACGTTTACGTTATCGGCGGCGCGTATTTTTATAAAAGCATGCTCCCGTTTTGCGACGAAGTTCTCGTGACTAAGGTCGACGCGGACGGGGAAGCGGAAGTCTTTTTTGAAAATCTCGACGAGAGAGCGGATTTCGGACTTGCGAGCGAAAGCGAAACGTTTGAAACGAACGGATATAACGTAAAATTCTGCGTTTATAAACATTTATAAGTATTTATAAGTATATTCGGGCGGGCGTGTTGACGATTGCGCAATTGACAACCGCGTGATTGATGATTCGCCTGTAACCGAAAACGAAAAGGTGAAAATATGAAAATCGAATTTTGCGGGTTAACCGAAAAACGTATCGAAGAATTCAACGGCGGCAAGGGCGCGATAAACCTTAAATCGATCGATAAAAACGACGTTAAGTTTTTGTCGGCAAGATTGGAGCCGGGTTCGTCCGTCGGTATGCACAAACATATGGACACGAGCGAAATTATCATCATTCTGTCCGGAAAGGCAAAGGCGATCTGCGACGGCGAAACGGAAATGCTCGTTGCCGGCAGTTGCCATTTCTGCCCGCGCGGCAGTTCTCACACGCTTATGAATATCGGCGAGGACGATCTCGTTTTCGTCGCCGCCGTTCCCCGTCAGATATAATCCGGCTGTTCGTGGCGTAAATAACATGTTTGGCGGCAATAAGGCTGCCTATAAGCCGATTAACGGCATTTTTACTTAAGCAATGTATAAACTTGAAACTCATTTGCACGTCGCCGGAACTTCTCCGTGCGCTCAGACGGAAGAAAAACTCATCGCGGAAATTTATAAAAAGGAAGGGTATAACGGCATTGTTTACACGAGCCATTATAATTCTTTTCTTTGCGGGTATTACGGCTTCAAAAATTTCAGCGGATATAACGATAATTTTCTCAAGCATTTCGAAACGCTGAAAAAAGAGTGCTCCGCCTTCGGTATAGACGTTTTTTTCGGGATGGAATTTATGCCGGACGAAACCTCTTATTACGAGCCTACGCCTATGAACGCCGAATTTCTTATTTTCGGCGCGACGGAAGAAATCCTGAAAGACGGCGAAACGCTTTTGAAAAAAGGCGTAAAGTATACGAAAGATTATTGCTCGGAAAGAGATTTTTTGTTCGGGCAGGCGCATCCTTTCAGGGATATGATTACTTATCGTCATCCCGAATTTCTCGATTGCGCCGAGGCGATAAACGGAAATCCCCGTCAGCAGAGCCATAACGACAAGGCGCGCGTGTACGCCGAGCAAAACGGACTTATTTTAACGGCGGGCAGCGATTTTCACGAACCGCAGGATTGTCTGGCGGGTGTATATCTCGAATCGGAAGTGAAAACCGGACGTGAACTCGTCTGCGAACTGAAAAAACGCAGACATACGTTATTTTTCAACGGCTGAAGAAAAATAAATCGACGTCTGAAGAAGAAAAATAAATCAGCGGCTGAGAAGAAAAATAAATCAGCGTCTGAAGAAGAAAAACAAATCGACGGCCGAAAAGCCGTAAGAAAAGACAAAATCGGTATTAACGAGAAAAGGTTGCCTGTGGTTTTATTTGTATTCGGGTGTTTTCCGGCAACCTTGGAGGCGTAACGACCTCAGGGGGTAAAAATGTTTATTAAAAACATAAAATCTTTTTTTAAAAAATTAAACGAACGTCACAGCGGCAAATTCAAGGAGATCATAGTTGTCGACGATAAAAGGCGACGAGCCGTTTTTTGTATCGTTGTCAGCGCGCTTTCGGTTATATCGCTCGCCATGTCGATTATAAATATTTTCACCGACGAGCGAATCCTTATGATCGTCACGCTCGCTTTCAGCCTTATTTCGCTGCTCAACGTGTTGTTTGTGGTTTTCTTCAAAAAAATAGAAAAACCTATTTGCATCGCGTTTATGCTGGAAGATCTCGCGCTTCTGACTTTTTTCATCGTCAGCGGAATTCCTAACGGATTCAGCGCGATCTGGGTTTGCCTTATTCCGAATTTCGCGATGTTCCTTTTCGGCTTTAAAATCGGCTGCGGATTTTCCGCGTCGACGTTTCTTATCTTGATTTTCTTCTTCTGGATACCGTTCGGGCAATCGCTTTTGCAGTATTCTTACACAAGCGAATTTATGCTTCGTTTTCCCGTTTTGTATCTCGCCGTGTTCTTCGTTGCGGTGCTTATGGAGATAATACGCGGCGAAACGCAGAAACAACTCGAGGAATCCAAGCGTCAATACCGGTTTTTATACAGGCACGACGCGCTTACCGGGCTTTATAACCGTTACGGAATAAGCGAGTATATGGACGTCAGGATGACGGAAAACGACAAGGCGGCGGTTATAATCGTCGATATCGACGACTTCAAAAGCATAAACGACAGTTACGGACACGAATTCGGCGACGAGGTTTTAATGCGAGTCGCGCAGAGGCTTCCCGAACTTATGTGCGACGAATGTCATTGTTGCAGGTGGGGCGGCGAGGAGTTTCTGCTCATTATGCGCTGTAAGCACGACGCCGCGGAAACGGCGGAAAAAATTCGGCGTGAAATCGAGATGCTTGAAATCTCTCGCGGCGAAGAAGTTGTGAACGTGACTGTGAGCGTGGGCGTCGGCGTGGTGAACAGCGATAAAAAGATCGGTATTCACGAACTTATCGACGTTGCGGACAAGGCTCTTTATCGCGCCAAGGAAGCGGGAAAGAACCGGATATCGGTTAATTACGTTTAATTGTTTGTTTAAAAAGCAAACGTTCGGCAAGGCTCGGATTTTTCCGAGCCTTGCCGTTTAAAATTTTGTCGTAAAAAATTCAAAAATACACCTTTTTGCTCGCTGTCAGAACACGTTTCATTTTGTTCTCGTCCGGCATACTATGATAAGGGGTAAACGGAATTGCGGGAAATCAGCGGCGCGGACGAATTGAACGGTTACATAACGGATTGCGTGAACAAATGCTTTATAACGGACGTTTCGCCGCTTTTTATGGTGTTCTGCGAAAACCCGAACCATAAATTTTTGCAAAAGTCGATCGGATATTCCGCCGCGCTTGCCGGCGCGGACGTCGTTCTTGCCGAGGGCGACGCTCAAAAGGCGTATTCTCAGTTCGATTCGCTCCTTGCGGACGGGATTTTTTCTTTGCTTTCCGCCGCGCGCGGAATAATTCTCGAATCGCGTCTTTTCGGGAGCGAAAGCGAAAAGGTCCTTTTATCCCGATGCCTCAAAAAAACGGGAAGGATATACCGTTTGGGGACGGCAAAAGGGCCGAAATCGGCGATATTCGACATATAATTACATAAAAAGACACAAAAGTTACAAAATAAGATACAATAGCAAAAATAATTTGATTTCAATTTACATTTATGTTATGCTATGATAATATGTAATTGTCAATTGACGAAGGGCTTGTGCGAAAGCGCGGAGAGTGAAACCCACAGCAGATAGCGATTGACAGATAAAAATGCTCATCATTTTCCCCCTTATCATATATTTTTCAAAAGGCAGTTTGCGAAGAGTTCGCGAACTGCTTTTTGAGTATTACGGGGACGTTGCATAATGCCGGGCGGCAGGGCATATATTATATCGAAATGAAGCAATCGATTGCTTGCGGGAGGTATAATATTATGATAAAGCCGGAGTACGGAAAAGTATGCGGCAGCGAAACGACGACTTACGAAGTGAAACTCAGCGCGGAAAGCGCGATCGCCACTCAGGAGGACGTTAAAAAACCTATATCTTTATCCGCCACGGCGTTTATCGTCGGAACGGAAAACAAGGACGCGACCACGATAGCGAAAATAAAAGTTGCGTTCTGCTTTATTTATCTTGCCGAGGACGGATTCAAAAAGAGCGATTTCTCAACCGAACTCACCGCCGAAATTCCGTTCGCCGGGGCAAGGGTGAAAGCGTGCGCCGAGGACGCGAGAGCGGTTTCCGCGCAGGAGGGTTACGTGGCGAAATGCGCCGTTAAAGTGTGCGCCGAAGGAACGAGAAAAACCGAGAATAACGCGCTTATAGGCGGGGATAACCTTAAAATTAAGGAGAGGACGGAGGAGTTCGATTCACCGTCCGGCATAACGACGGACACGTTCGTTATAACCGATGAATTCGACGTCGGCTACGGCATAAAAGAGGTTTTGTGTTACGGCGCGACGGCATGTCTGAAGAGCGTTACGAGCGGCGTTTCGTGCGTGGTTTTCGAGGGTGAAGTAAATTTGCTTTTAAAGACCTTGCCTTTTTCCGACAATAATGATATATTAAAAGAAAGACGCGTCGTTCCGTTCAGATTCGAGCTGGAAAACGCCGGTTCTCTCCCGGATATGCGCGCCAAAGGCGAATGCGAGCCGACGCGTGTATTGTTTAAGGTGTTCACGGACGAGGCTAAGGGCAAAAGTACCGTCAACGCCGAAATAACGCTCGCATTTTCGGGCGAATCGATTGAAACGACAGCCATGACGGTCGCAGACGACGTATATTCCGTTTCGAGCGACATAGATATTTCCAAATGCGAAGTTCCCGTCGCGCTCTTCGCCGGGCAGAGTTCCGCGAGCGAGTCGTTCGGCGGCGCGGCTTCGGGCGAAATCCCGGAGGGCGGGAAAGTCGTTACGTCTTTCGGCGAGCGTATCACGGTTCTCGGAACCGTTAAAACGACCGACGGCGTAACCGTGAACGGAATAGTCCGCGCGGACGTGGTTTTCCGCAACGCGGATAACGGCACGAGCAGCGTAAACGCCGAAATGCCGTTTTCCGTCGACGTTACGGGCGAGGGCGAAATCGTGGGGTTAAAACTTGATTTAACCGATTTCGACGCGACGATAAAAGACGGCGCGATTTATTTCAACTGCTCGACAAAAGCCGTCTATAAGTCGATTATCGTTAAAAAAATCACGGTAATAGACGGCGTAAACGAGGTGGGAATCAGAAAGGCGGACGAGTGCGCGATAAGCGTTTTCGTTCCGAAAAAAGGCGATGAGTTGTGGGATATTTCCAAACAACTCAGAGTGAGCGAAGAAGAGATAATGAAGTGTAACGAAAATCTCGAATTCCCTCTCCGCGGCGACGAAAGGATAATTATTTACAGACAAAAAATTTAAGCGGCGTATCGCGAAGGGTTGCCCGGGACGACAAACATTACAGAGGATGAAATGAAAAAAAACGTCAAAGCGTATGCAAAAATCAACCTTACGTTGAACATAACCGGGAGAAACGACGGATTTCACGATATCGAAAGCCTTGTGACGACGGTCGATATTTACGATACGATTACTGTTTCCGCTCGTCGCGACGATAAAATAACGCTCGAAATGCGTATGGCGGGCAAGAGGTTTGCCGAAGATATCCCCGTTGAACGAAATAACGCTTACAAAGCGGCGAAACTGTTTGCCGAAACGTTTAAAACAGGCGGAGCGGACGTCAAAATCGTCAAAAGAATACCGCTTGCCGGGGGCTTGGGCGGCAGTTCGGCGGACGCCGCGGGCGTTCTCAACGCCATGAAGGCTCTTTATAGCGTAAGCGAGGACGTTAAACCGCTTGCGGATATGCTCGGGAGCGACACCGGGTATATGACGAGCGGCGGATTTGCGCTCATTTCGGGCAGGGGAGAAAGGGTTGAAAAAATCGAATCCGAAACGAAACTGCACTTAGTGACGGTATATGCAAAATCGGGCGTGAACACCGCCGAATGTTATAAAAAATTCGACGAACTCGGCGAGGAAGGGCTGTTGTCGGATAACGTCGCCGCCGCGGAAGCGGTTAAAAACGGCGATCTTTGCGCGCTCGGAAAATGCGTCGGAAACGCTTTGTATCTGCCGGCGGCAGCGTTGAACGAAGAGGTTGAAAAAAATCTCGGCGAAATAAAAAGTCTTTCGCCGGTCGCCTGCGGAATGACGGGCAGCGGTTCAACCGTTTTCGGAATTTTCGAAACGGAGGAATTGTGCCGCTGGGCTGTGGATAAACTGAGAAAAAGGGATCTGGACTGCGAATACGTTTGTTCGGTAGAACCTGGCAGAAAAAATTTTTTCGGTTGATATAATTTCAAATATTGCGACGCGGCGGCGTCCGGGAAATCCCGGACGCCGCCGCGTTTTTACTTGAAAAGATATTGCGCCCGAATAATTTCGACTTCGGGTATAAAAACAATCGCGTTTGGTTATAATCTCATTGCCGAAAGGCGTACGGCGATAAAAATGTCGATGTGAACGGCGCCGTCTGAGTGTCGGCAATATTAAAATAAAAAAGAGGATTATTCTATGAAAAAATTTTGCATAACTTTGGAATTACTAATCATAATACTTGTGACGATAGCGTGCGGCACGGGAAGCGGCGTAAGCGAAAACACGGAATATCTGCGGATACATATCCGCGCGAATTCCAACAGCGATTACGACCAGAGCGTCAAGTATAAAATAAGAGACGAAATCGTTCCTTATTTAACCCCGTATCTTGCGGATTGTCAAAGTAAAGACGAGGCTGCGGACGTAATATCCTCTTTGAAAAAGGATATGGAAAAAAGAATCGACGACATACTCAGAACCAACGGATACGGGTATTCTTCCTCCGTTAAAATAAGGAACGAAAAATTTCCTACGAGAGTATACGGAGATCTGACTTTGGAAACGGGATATTACGACGCGGTTATCGTTGAACTCGGAAAAGCGGAAGGCGACAACTGGTGGTGCGTCGTGTATCCGCCGCTCTGTTTTACGTCGGGCGAGAACGTTAAGTACCGTTCGAAGATAGCAGAGATAATAGCCGATTGGAAAAAGAAAAAAGGCTGACGTTTCGCCGATTTGTCGGTTTGTCGCTTTGCCGTCCGAACAAAGGCTTCGGACAGACGATATCACGCAGACGACTTTGTGTAGACGATTTCGCATAGACGATATCACGCAGACGATTTTACGCAGACGAACTCCTTTTTTCTTTGACAGACGGCAAAATCTAATAAGAAAAAGGAGTTGTGCAAAATGAACAGAAAAATCACAAAACTTGCTTTTTTTGCGGTAATTCTTGCGCTTTGCTGCACGTTTTCGGCCGTTATAATTCAGCGGAACGCGCGTGACGCGGTAAAAATCGGAACGGACGTCGTCGAAACGCTCGCTTTAAAACAGGGAAGCACGGGTTCTACCGTAAAACAAGTACAACAAAAACTCAAAAACTGGGGCTATTACAGCGGCGCGGTTGACGGAATTTTCGGTTCCGGAACGCGTAAAGCCGTGGTTTTATTCCAGAAAAGAAACAAACTCACCGCCGACGGAATAGTCGGAAGCAAGACGCTCGAAGCGCTCGGAATTTACGTGAGCAAAACTTCGCAGAAACAAAATTCGGTTTACGCAAATTCGGACGTAAACCTTCTTGCAAGGCTTATTTACGCCGAAGCGCGCGGCGAAACTTATTCGGGGCAGGTCGCGGTAGGCGCGGTGGTTTTAAACAGGGTTAAGAGTTCGTCTTTCCCGAACACCATTTCGGCGGTTATCTATCAGCCTTACGCGTTCACCTGCGTGAGCGACGGGCAGATAAATATGACGCCTGACAGCACGGCGGTTTCCGCCGCTAAGGACGCGATGAACGGGTGGGATCCGTCTTACGGAAGCCTTTATTATTACAACCCGGCAGTCGCGACGAGCAAATGGATATTCTCGAGGAAAACCGTGGTGACGATCGGATCGCACGTGTTTGCGCTTTAAGGAGGGATAATTATGGAAGAAAGAAAAGATAACTTTAAAGAAAACAGCGCGATCGAAAAAGTAGAAAACGCGTCGCTCACAACCGAAACCGCTCCGCCGGCGAAACGTAAGCCGGGCGTGAAAAAGGCGAACGTTGCAAAGAAAAAGTCCGTAACGGGCAAAAAGAAAAAACAGACCGGGAAAACCAACGAACAGATAAGGGAAGAAAAGGCCAAGGCGAAGTATGCCGCGGCGGAAGCGAAGAAGAAAAAGCAAGCCGAAGCGAAAAAGAAGAAAGAGCAAGCGAAAAAAGCGAAACTCGAGGCAAAAAAAGCGAAATCGGCGGCGAGAAAAGAAAAACAACGCAGTCTGAGAGAACTCCGTCTTGCAAAGAAAGAAGAGAGAATCAAACGCCGCGAGTTCCTCAAAAACGAAAGCAAAGAGGACAGACAGAAACGCCTTGCCGCGGAAAAGCAGGCTAAACTTAAAATAAAGGCGCAGAAAGCCGAAAGAAGAGCCGAACTCAAAAAGGCGAAAGCCGAAAGAGCGGCGGAAATGAAAAGACAGAAGCAAGCCGCAAGGCACGAAAGAAAGATGAAGAAAGCCGAAATGAGAGAAAGACGCGGCAGGGAAAATCGTTCGAGAGGCGTGGGCGGATGGCTCGCCGCGGTTATTTCGCTCGGTTGCTCCGTTCTCGTCCTCGGTTCGGTTCTTGCGTTGTCGCTTTTCACCGACGTTTTAAGTTTCGGCAAAAAAGACGGCGGAACGGAAGCCGCCGAAAGAGCGTTTTACGATCTCGTCGGTTACGTCGACAATATCGAAACGAATATGTCCAAACTCTTTGTCGCGAGCGACAGCGAAAGTCAGCAGAAGATTCTCGGGGATCTTATGGTTCAGAGCAATCTTGCAGATTCGTCGCTTGCCGCGCTGCCCGTTATGGATGAATCCAAGCACTATGCGTCCAAGTATATAAATCAGGTCGGCGATTATGCGAAATATCTCAATAATCGACTTATAGAGCAGCAAACGCTGACTAATGAAGATATGGACAGACTTGTGGAACTCTACAACGTGAACACCGACTTAAAAGAGGCTCTCACAACTTTGTCGGCAAGGGTGAACGAAGAATACGACTTCGATTTGCTCAAAGACAACAATGCGAACGACATTATAATCGCGCAGTTCAACGATTTTGAAAAAGGCGCGGTCGATTATCCCGAAATGATTTACGACGGAGCGTTTTCCGACGGCGTGAACAATAGAGAAGTAAAAGGTCTTTCGGGCGAAGAAATCGACGAAACGGGTGCGGTGGAAAGGTTCAACGAGATATTCTCGGAATACGGCAAACTCAAGCCTGTCGTTATGGGTATGACCGAAAACAGCGAAATAATCTGTTACAACGTCGCTTCGATGACCGAGGGCGGAGAAATTTACGCGCAGATATCCAAAGTCGGCGGCAAACTCGTTATGTTCAACGCTTACAGGGGATGCGGAGAAGTGAAACTTTCCGAGGAGGAATGTATCGGAAAGGCAGGCGAATTTCTTGAAAAACTCGGTTATAAGGATATGAAGTGCGTCTGGAATTACGCTTCCGGCGGAACGGAACATCTCAACTTTGCTTACGCCGAAAACGGAGTGGTAATGTATCCCGATCTTGTCAAACTGAACGTTTGCATGGAAACGGGAGTCGTCACCGGACTCGACGCGGATAATTATTATATTAACCACACCGACAGACTTATCGGCAAGGCAAAACACGATATGGGCGAAGCGTTCGATAAAGTGAACGTAAAACTCGACGTTCAGGACGAAAGAGTTGCCGTTATCCCTCTCGGAAACGGAAGAGAAACCCTTGCTTACGAGTTTATCGGAACTTATAACGGTTCGATTTATTACGTATACGTCGACGCGAACACGTTGAAGGAAGTGGAAATTTATAAAGTCGTGGATACCGAACAGGGCAGATTGCTTATGTAATTGTTTAAACGACCGACTTTTTAAATCGAAACGGACCGGTAAATACGGTTAATGATTTTTGAGCCGACGGCAAAAGAATTTAACGTCTTTTGCCGTCGGCTCGGCTTTTTAATTGACAAAAATCAAGTTTTGATTTAAAATATAATTTAAAAGTCGGTATGCTTTGTTTATTTGTGTCCGCCGCTTGGCGAACAAACGAAAAAACGCGCGATAATCGGCTTATAGACCGACTTATTACGAGAAAACAGAAAGGGAGTTAAAAAATGGAAAAACACATCAAACTTGTCACGTTTCGCGTTAACGAAATAGAATTTAAATTTAACGGGGCGATTAAGCCCGACACTCAGTTCCGCATCGTTCCGAAAATCGAAAGCAAACTCGGGCAGAACGGGAAGAATCTTTTCGTCAATCTCTCGGTGAGAGTAAACGAAGATATTTCCGCGCCCGTTCCGTTCAATCTCAACGTGGTTATGTTCGGGCATTTCATCGCCGAAAAAGAAGCGGAGCAGAGAGTTTATATCGAAGAGGCGATCGACACGCTTTATCCGTTCCTTCGCGCCGCGGTTTCTTCGTTCACGGCGAACTGCAACATTCCGCCTTACGTTCTGCCGATAATCGGTTCGAGCGTTCTTCAGGAGAGTCCCGCAAAAGCGGATAAAGAAAAGGAGAATATAAACTAATGAAAAAGTTTATCAAGGAATTCGGGGATTTTATCAAAAGGGGTAACGTTCTCGATATGGCTGTCGGCGTAATCGTCGGCGGCGCTTTCACGGCAATCGTAACCGCTCTCTCGAACGGTATTTTAAAGCCCTTCATCAACTGGATAATCTGGCTCTGCAACGGCAAAAACGAAGGTTCGCTCGAAAGTATTTACACGGTGCTTCACGGAGTTACGGGCGCGGACGGAAATCTCGATCTCGCCAATTCAATTTACATAGACTGGGGCGCGTTTATTTCGTCTGTCATCAACTTTCTGCTTATCGCGTTCGTTGTGTTCACGATCGTTAAAGTGATAAATCACGCGTCCGAAAAACTCAACGTCAACGCAATCATGAAGGAATCGGTGGAGAAAAAACTTGCGAAGGGCGAGGAACTCACCAAGTCCGAAAAACGCTGGGTAAAGAGAATGAAGGCTTATCGTCCGGAATTCGTACCCGCTCAGTTGCAGCCCAAGGCGGAAGTTAAAGAGCCCGAGCCGCCCGTACCCACCGAAACGGAAAAACTTCTCGCGGAAATTCTTGCGGAACTTAAAAAAGAAAACAAATAATCACGGGGACTCCGTTTGCTTCCCTGATTTAAGGTAAAATTTATGAGATCGACGCGATGCGCCCTTTTCGAGGGGCTTTCGGACGGGGAGATATCCGCCGTCGCGGAAAAGATAAAATTTGAATATAAAACTTTTTCGCGCGGGGAGGAAATCTTCGTTTACGGAAGCGACGACGGAAAACTCTGTCATCTCGCCGAAGGCGTTGCGGAAACGATCCGCACGGACGAAAACGGCGCGGTCGCGCTCATTGAGAGGTTTTCTGCGGGCGCGGCGTTCGGCTACGGCGAGGGAAAGGAACTCGGCAGGGATTATGCCGTCGTCGTCGCGAAAACAAGGTGCGCGGCGTGGATTGCCGACGTTTGCGGCGTCGACCTTAAAACTCTTCCCGCGGGATTTTTGGTAAATCTGCTCGGCTGTCAGCAAAAAAGGCTTGCCGATTTTGCCGCGCGGACGAACGTTCTGCTCGGAAAAACCATAAGGGATAAGTTGCTTTGTTATTTCCGGAATTGCGCCGACGAAGCGGGGAGCGATTGTTTCGATTTAAAGATAACTTTAACGGGGCTTTCGGATCTCATTTTTGCGGACAGAAGCGCGATGATGCGCGAGATAAAAAAACTCCGCGACGACGAGATCGTCAAGATAGACCGAAAAAAAGTTACGATGCTTAAAAAATAATCTTAGCAATATATGCAATATAATACGCCCGTGGCGTTTCGGTTAACCGAAACGCCACGGGCGTTGTTTTTAGAGGTAACGTATCTCATTCCGTCCGATTTTCGGGCTGAGAGTTGTAATCGTTAAGTTCGTCGCTGAGCGCGTTTTTGCTCTTGAACGAAAGAAGGAAATTGTATTTCTGTTTGATTTTTTCGGTTTTTAGTTTGATGGAAAGTTTGAATTCCTCGAGCTTGACTATCACGTTGTTTTCCTTTGCCCAGGAGCGGATTTTGTTCACCACGTTGAACGAATAGAAAACGTCGATGATGAAGATTCCGAAGTAAATACCTATAAAGAAAGAGTAAGTTTCGTTAAGATTCACCCAGTTGACGAGATTTATCAGCATCGGGTGAATGAAAATATAATACGCCGCGCCGATAACGCCCCAGAAAAACGTGAATAACGGACAAATTATGCCCTGAATGTTGCCCGGGCGTTTGGAGTAATCCCAAAGTTTAACTTTAAGCCCAACGATGAAGATAAGACCGGTTATATATTCGATAAGCGTCATAACCACCGTTATGAGCAGAATCACGAACGCTTTTTGCAGAATCTCGTTCTGAATAAAACCGTAGTCCAAAGAACAAATTATATAAAGGAAAACCACTCCCGTTCCGTATAAAGGCAGGCACGGACCTGCGAGAAATCCCGGGTTAACCCATTTTTTATGCGCAAATCTGCGAAAGAACAGTTCTATGATCCAGCCGCAAGTTCCGCCTACGATAAACAGCAGGCATAACGTTATAAATGTTTTCATTGTTGCCTCCTCGCGCTCCGACGCGCGCTTTGAATTTGCCGTCGGGCGGTATGAGTTTTAAACGAACGAATTCTCGACGGTTATTATCGCGTTGAGTTTCTTGTCGTAAAGTTTGAGTTTTTCGTTCACCGCTTTTCTGATCTGGCGGGCGGACGTTTTGTTTTCGGGCGGAGTAACGAGGTCGAAAATAACGTTTGCGTGTGTGTCGCCTTCGTTCATCCTGAAATCGTGCAGAGAAAAATCGGGGTTTATCTCCTTAACGATTTTCACGCACTCTTCCTTTATCGCGTTTAGCCTCGGACTTGTCGTCACAACGGGGTCCATATGAATGGTTGCCAGGCAGTTGAACTTCTCTTCGAGTCCGCGTTCCACGTTGTCTACCACGTCGTGCAGTTGCAGGATATTTCCCTCGGCGGGAACTTCCGCGTGAAGAACGATGATTTTTCTGCCGGGACCGTAATCGTGAATCATAAGGTCGTGAATACCGATTATTTTCGTTTTGTCGTAATTCTGAACGTAATCGGCAACGCCTTTGACAAGCGCGGGATCCGGCGCTTCGCCGAGAAGCAAATCCACGACGCTCTTTATCGATTTTATCCCGGAAACGGCGATAAACAAAGAAACCACCGCGCCGGCGAAACCGTCGAACGGAATGTTTTTGATAAAGAGCGAAAGAATCGCGGAAACGAGAACCACGGCAGTTGCCATACAGTCCGAAACGCTGTCCGCGGCGGTGGCGAGCATAGCCACCGAATTGATTTTTCTGCCGATTGTTTTGTTGAGAACGGCGAGATAAAATTTCGCGGCGATCGAAAGCGTGAGAATAACGAAAGTTATCGCAAGCGTGACCGAAGATTGTTCGGGGACGGTTTCCCACGCGATGATTTTTTCGACGGAAGTCATAAGCAACTGAACCGCGACGATCAGAATAATGATCGAAACGCCAAGCCCGGCGCAATATTCCATTCTGCCGTGACCGAACGGGTGTTCCTTATCCGGTTTCTTTTCCGAAAGTTTAAAGCCGAAAAGCGTGATTATCGAACTGCCCGCGTCGGAAAGGTTATTGATACCGTCCGAAACGATTGAAATTGCGCCGGAGAGCAAGCCCGAAATTATTTTCGCAAGGCATAAAATAACGTTGAGGATAATCCCCGTAATTCCTGTTTTATAGCCGAATTTCGCCCTTATTTCGGGTTTTGAGAGTTCCTCTTCGGTAAATTCGTTCAGTTTTTTTGTCATAATTCACCGTTCCGGCGGAGCGAAATCCGCCGCTTTGAAAATGTGTTTGTCGCTGTTAAGCGGGGATTCCGTTGCCTTGAAAATGTGTTTGTCGCTGTTAAACGAGTATTCCGTCGCCTTGAAAATTATTCTTTTTCGCTTTCTTCTTCGTCGGTATGGTGAATTTCCACTTTCACTTCGAGAACCTTTTTCAGAGTTCTTTTCGTTACGGTCACGGTGAGATTGTTATAGTCGAAAGAATAGCCTATCGGCGGAATATCTCCCGAACGTTCGATTATCCAGCCGCTGACGGTGTTTGAGTCGCTTTCTTCGTCCTCTTCCTGCGAGAAAATTTCGCAAAATTCCGAAAGTTCGGCGTTTCCGTCAACGAGATAATGATCGTCGTCGAGTTTTGTGAAGTAGTCCACCACTTCGTCGTGTTCGTCCCATATCTCGCCAACGAGTTCTTCGAGAATATCTTCGAGCGTGACGATGCCGAGCGTACCGCCGTATTCGTCAACGACGGTAGCCATATGCACTTTCTGCTTCTGCATGCTTCGAAGCAGCGTGGAGATTTTCATATGTTCCGTGGCGAGAGCCATCGACGTGACTATACCTTTGATGTTGGCAACGCCCGCCGTGTACGCCGCGTAAAAATCCTTTTCGTGTATCATTCCGATGATGGTGTCGATAGAGCCTCTGTAAACGGGCAATCTCGAAAAACCGTGTTCGGAAAATATGAGCCTTATATCTTTCATCGGGGTGTTTTCTTCCACCGCGATGACGTTTACTCTCGGAACGAGTATGTCGCCGACTTCCGCGTCGTTGAATTCGATCGCGCTGGAGATAAGTTCGGTTTCGTTGTTGTCGAGAGTGCCGTCCTCCTTCGCTTCTTCTATGTAGGTCAGCAATTCTTCTTCTGTTATAACGTCGTCCGACTTAAACTTGAAAATCTTTCTCAAAAGAATTTTCCATCCCGTGAAAATCATGTTGAGCGGGTAGAGAATTATCGAGAAAAAGCCGATGATCGGCGTTACGAACATAGCCACCTTTTCCGGGAATTCTTTCGCAAGCGTTTTGGGTGTGATTTCGCCGAAAATAAGAACCGTTACCGTCGAAATAATCGTCGACATCGTCGCCGCGAGGCTTGCCGAACTGACGAAAACTTCCGTAAACAGCAAGGTGGATATCGTTGCGAGCGTAAGATTGACTATATTATTACCGATTAAGATGGTATAGAGCAATCTGTCGTAATTTTCAACGTAATGCAAGGCTTTTTTCGCCGATTTGTTTCCGTCGTCCGCCATAACTTTCATTCTCGCGCGGTTGACGGAAGTAAAAGCCGTTTCGGTTGCCGAAAAGAATGCCGATAAAATAAGCAATACGATCAGAATGATTACGTAAATCGTAATATTCTGACTTCCGGGAGGGGGTTGTGTGTCTGTGTCCATAAATAACTCCTTAATAAAAAATATATAAACACTTATAAATAAATATAAGTAGAAATCATTATATCACAAATATTTTTTTTTGTAAATCTTTTTGCGCGAGTAACTTCGCAATTGTAGGCAAGAAATACGGATCGGCAGAGGGAAGACAAAAATATTTCACGATTTTCACGAAAAAAAGTTGACATAAAACCGTCGTTATTTTATAATTTAAACAGCGTTGAAATTAATTTCGGGGCAATAAAATAAATAGGTGGAGTCTGTCGATTGATTTAGTGATGACGAATTAAATCACTACAATAAAATTATCGGCAGATTTTTTTTATAAGTCGAAGCGGCGGCGGACAGATCGGACAAAAGCCGCCGAATCGGAGGTTAAAATGATAGAAGAGGTTTTGAAAAAGGTTTCTTCGAGTGAGGAAACGGCTAAAAAAATACGCGCGGAAAGCGACGAAAAAGCAGCCGGAATACGCGCGCAGGCGGACAGAAAAGCCGCCGAAATCAAGGGGAACGGCGCGTCTGATTCGAGGGTGAAACGTCTTGCCGCCGTTCAGAACGCGAAGATGAGCGTTGCCGTCCGTTTTGAAGAAGAAAAGAAAAAATATCGCGCGGAAGCCGAAAAATTCAAAGCCGAAAAGAGCGGGAAAGCCGAAGAAGCGGCGGAAATGCTGTTCGGGAGGATAAAAAATGGCGATTGCTGAAATGTCCGCGCTTTCGCTCGTCGCGCTTCTTTCCGATAAGGACAAGGTTTACGACGCTCTCGTCGCAACCGGCGCGGCGCAGATAAAAACGCAGGAAGAGCGCGAACAAACCGTTCCGCTCGCCGCAAAAGACACCGCGGAATTGCGTCAGAAAATCGAAAGGGCGAAAAAGTGTCTTGAATTTCTGGCGGACGAAATAGAAACTTTGCCCAAAACCGAGCGGGGAGAGGGCTTGATAAAGGACGGATTCGCCGTCGCTACGAGCGAATTTATGACCGCGGGAGAGCGGAGCGGCGAAGTTGAAAAAACTCTCGACGAAATCGATGGTTTGTCGGCTGAGAAAAACTCTCTCAGGGCGCGTTCGGCAAAGGTGAACGAACAGATAAAAAGTTACGAGCCTTACGTCGGTCTGAAACTGAAATTTTCGGAAGTATCCGACACGAAAACAGTCAAGGTTTATCTCGGAACGGTAACGTCGGACAAAATCGACAAATGCCTTTCGGAACTCGGAGAAATCGAATGTTGCGAATCGTTCGCCGAGTGCGATGGTAAGGACGGAACGGTTCTCTCCGTCGCCGTTTATCGCAACCGGTGCGAAGAGGTTGAAAAAGTCCTTTCCGCGTGCGGTTTCACCAAGTGTCAGTTCGCGGGGGATTTCACCGCGACGGAAAAAATCGGCGAGTTGAACGCCGAACTCAAAGAGATCGACGAAGGGTTTTTAAGCGTTGCGAAACGCGCCGCAAAACTTGCGGAACAATCGCGGGAAGTCAAGGTGTATGTCGATTATCTCGGGTATTTGGTAGAAAAAGCCGACGCTGACGGAACGCTTTACGTCACTATGGAAACGTTCGTTATGGAAGCGTTCGTGCCGACGGAAAAGGTCGAAGAAGTGAAAGCGGCGATCGAGAAAGCGACGAGGGCGTGCGAGATCGAAACAAAGGTCGTCCCGCGCGACGAGTTCGCTCCCACGCTTATGAAAAACAAGAGCGCGGTGGCAAACTTCGAGGCTGTTACCAATATGTATTCCGTTCCGGCTTACGGCGCGCTCGATCCGAACGCGGTGATGTCCTTTTTCTTCTCCCTGTTCATGGGGCTTATCATGGCGGATTTCGGTTACGGGATTCTGATGATCGTCGGCGGATTTTTGTTCGCGGCGAAACAGAGAAAGGGTACGACGCTTTATCGCATGGCAAAGGTTTTCGCTTACGGCGGATTCTTCGCCTGCATATTCGGCGCGTTGTTCGACAGTTGGCTCGGATATCCGCTGCTCAGAACGATTTTCGGCGAAGGTTCGGAATATTGCGCGTTTTACGCTGAATATCTCGACGCGATCAATTCTCCCGCAAATATCGCCGGGATAACCGTTCCGCAAATGCTTTTATGGTGTTTAGGGCTCGGCGCGGTGCAGATTGCGGTCAGCCTGATAATGAAAACCGTTCAGTGCTTTTCGAGAAAACAATATTTTGAAGGTATATTTTCGGGCGCGGTGTGGGCGATAGGCTTGCTCGCGTTCGTCGTCGCCGTTTTCGGCATGGCATCCGACAACGCGTTTTTAACAAAATACGGCGCGTATATAGCGATCGGGCTTATCGTTCTCGGGATTCTCACTTCGGGAGTTACCGAAAAGGGAATCGGCAAAATAATCAAGCCGTTCTCTTCCGTTTACGGATTGATAAACTACGCTTCGGATATTCTCAGTTACGCCCGTCTTTACGGACTTATGCTTTCCGGCGCGCAGATCGCCTCGATATTCACGAACAACCTTGCCATAGAACTTCTTTTCCCGCAGGGCGTGATCGGAGTCATATTCGGCGTTGTGATAATTATTATCGGCAACGTGTTCAATCTTGCGATGAGCCTTCTCGGCGCGTTTATTCACGATTCTCGTTTGCAATACGTCGAGTTTTTCGGGCGGTTCTACGAGGGCGAAGGCGAACTTTTCACCCCGCTCGGTCATAGCGGCGAATACACTTATTTCGTTTCGTAACGACTCGGCAACGAGCGGCGGATATGCTTATTTCGTTTTGCGGCGACTCGGCGACGAGCGGCGGATATGCTTACTTCGTTTCGCGTTAATCCGATTGCGGAAAGCGAACGCACTTATTTTGCAATAAATCGGCAACGGACGGCAAAAACCCGCCTATAAATCGATTATTGAATATAATTAACAGAAAAACAATTTCGGAGGAAATTAAAAAATGGAAAAATTTATCGGCATTTTGGGGCTTTCGCTCTGTATGATCCTTTGCGGCGCGGGTTCGGCGTTCGGTCTTTATAAAACAGGTTCTGCCGCCGCGGGCGTTCTTTCGGAGGACAACAAGAAGTTTTCCAAAATCATCGTTCTCGCTCTTCTTCCCGCAACGCAGGGTATTTACGGCTTCGTTCTCGCGGTTATGAAGATCGGCGCAATCGCTCAGGGCTGGAATCTTTTCGGCGCGATGATAGGACTCGGCATAACGGGTATGCTTTCGGCAATTCTGCAGGGTATAACCGCTTCGTCCTGTATTTACGCGATCGGCAAAAACTCCGCCGGTTCCGGTAAGTACGTCCTGTTCCCGGCGATGATCGAGTTCTACGCGATTCTTTCGCTCGTTCTCGGCATAATGATTCCCGTTGCGTAAAACGACAAACGGAATTTTCGTAAAACAGACATGGAAGAAAAAAAGGATATATGTTCGGCGATAATCTCGGACGCGGAGGCTTACGCGGCGGAAACCGTTAAAGCAGCGGAAGAATACGCCGGATCCAAACTGAAAGAAGCCGAATTCGAGGTTCAGACTTTCGCCGTTTCGCAGAATGAACTTGCCCGAAAGGAAATCGCGGATATCGAGGCGAAAAACGCCGCCGCGGAAAGAATGGAAAAGAAAAAAATCGTTCTTGCGGCAAAAGTGGAACTTTTAAACGAAGTTTATAAAAGGCTCGAAGAAAAACTCGGCGCGATGAAAGACGACGAACTCACCCGCTTTATCGAAAAACTTATCGAAAAGTACGCGACGGACGGCGACGAGATAGTCGTCGCGGCGAATTCCGCCGTCGGAGCGGACAAAATCGCCGAGTTGCAGGTTTGCAAAAAACTCGGGCTTAAAGTTGTCGGCGAGGGCGCGTTTTCCGGCGGATTTATAATAAAAGGCAAAACGTTCGACCGGGATCTTTCTTTCGCCGCGATAGTAGGCGCGGTCAGAGAAAGCACGGAATCCGAAGTTTCCGCAAGATTATTCGGCTGACGCGTTTTCGGGCGGAAAGAGAAGTTGACTCCCCTCGGGTAACGTCGGTTCGCGACGGGTGATAACCGATATAAAAATGGCGTCAACCGTTATACAAATGGCGACAACCGATATACAAATAAGGATTATAATATGGCAAAAAGAGATATGACTTTTTTGAACGGTATAATAAAATCGCTCGAAAAAGAACTTCTTACGCCGGCGACGCTTATGAGAATAATCGACGAGCCGGATTATAAAAGCGCGTTCCGCGCGCTTAAGGAGCAGGGATTCGGAAAGAACGCCGCGACGGACGAAGCGGATTCGGAAGCGATTCTGCAAGCCGAAACGCTTGCGCTCGACGATTTCGCGCGCGAATTTTCGCCGGGCGACGAATACTCGGAATTTTGTCTTTCCGGAATAGATTTTTATAATGCGGAAAGACTTTTGCGTTCCGGATATATCAGAAGTTTCGGTTTCGTTCAGACGAGGACGGGGCTTATCGGCGACGTAGCCGCCGCGCTTAAAACCGGCGAAAAAAACGCTGAATACGGAAAAGCCGGTCAAAGAAGCGGCGGGAAGGATAAAAACGCGCTTTTGCAAGAACTTGCTTCCGCTTACGCCGAAGGGAAAGCCCTTTTTGAAAGCGGCAAAGCGAGCGGCGCGGAAATTTCGTCGATATTCATAAAGGCTCGTTACGCGAGATTACTGAAGAAATGCGGCGGTCAACTCAACGCGTTTCTGAAAAACGAGATAGACAGCAAAAACATCTCCACGGCTCTCCGCGCGAAAACGCAGGACGAAATCGATAAACTGTTCATCGGCGGAGGTAATCTGAAAAAAGAGGACGTCGATTTCGTGTTCTCTCAGGACGCCGACAAAACCGAAAAGAGATTCGCGTTCACCCCGTTCGCCGAGGTGATAGCGCTTGCGGAAAAAGAGAAAGCCGCAGGAACGCCGCTCATCGGATTCGAAGCGGCGGCGGACGGATTCGCGCTTAAAGAACTCAAAAAGAAGAAATACGAAACAGAGGGCGCGACGCCTTTCGTTCTTTATTATCTGTATAAATCCGCGGAGATAAAAAACGTGAGAATAATCCTCACGGGTAAGCGCGCAGGCGCGTCCGCGGAGGACGTAAAAAGGAGGCTCAGAACCGGTTATGACGGGTGAGATTGCGATAATCGGCAACGGTGAAAGCGCGCTTGCTTTCAAAGCCGGCGGAGTGGACGCTTTTTTTGCGGACGACGAAAAGGAAGCGAGAGAACTCCTTAAAAAACTTGCCAGAACGTACAAGGTGATTTTCGTTACGGAAGATCTTGCCGAGAAAATGGACGATCTGATAACGAGAATGTTGGAGCAGCCTTATCCTGCGATAGTTGCCGTGCCGTCCGACAAAGGCGGCAGCGGTTACGCGGCGGGAAAGATGAAGCAATACGCGGAAATGGCTTTGGGCGCGGACGTTTTGTTCGGAAACGAAAAACGTTCTAAATAATTGAGGAAATAAACAATGCAAGGAAGAATCGTAAAGGTTTCAGGGCCGCTTATAGTGGCTGAAAATATGGCGGACGTAAAGATGTACGACGTCGTAAAAGTCGGAGAAAAAGAACTTATAGGCGAGGTTATCGAACTTCGCGGCGACAAAGCGTCCGTTCAGGTATACGAGGAAACTTCGGGGCTGGGCGTCGGCGACAAAGTCGTTTCGACGGGCATGCCGCTTTCCGTGGAACTCGCTCCCGGACTTATCGAGGGTATCTTCGACGGAATTCAGCGTCCGCTTGAAAAAATCGTCGAAAATTACGGCGACAGAATCACGAGAGGACTTAAAGTAAACAATCTCGATCGCGAAAAGAAATGGCGTTTCGTTCCCGAAAAGAAAATCGGCGACGAAGTAATCCCCGGCGACGTGTTGGGTTCGGTGCAGGAAACGGCGATAGTTTCGCATAAAATTCTCGTACCGTTCGGCGTGAGCGGAAAGGTTACGGATATCCGCGAAGGCGACTTCACTATAACGGAAACGATCGCCAAGGTGGGCGATAAGGAAGTTTCCATGCTCACCCGCTGGCCGGTCAGAAAAGCCAGACCGTATAAAGAAAAGCAAACGCCCGATATGCCTATGGTAACGGGGCAGAGAGTTATCGACACGCTCTTCCCGATAGCGAAAGGAGGCGTTGCGGCTGTTCCCGGTCCGTTCGGAAGCGGCAAAACGGTCGTTCAGCACCAACTCGCCAAGTGGGCGGACGCGGAAATAATCGTCTACGTCGGTTGCGGCGAACGCGGCAACGAAATGACGGACGTTCTGAACGAATTTCCCGAACTTAAAGATCCGAAAACGGGCGAACCGCTGATGAAGAGAACGGTTCTCATCGCTAACACGTCCGATATGCCGGTCGCGGCGAGAGAAGCGTCGATTTACACGGGCATCACGATAGCCGAATATTTCAGAGATATGGGCTATAACGTCGCGATAATGGCGGATTCCACGTCGCGCTGGGCGGAAGCGCTCAGAGAAATGAGCGGCAGACTTGAAGAAATGCCGGGCGACGAAGGTTACCCCGCTTACCTCTCGTCAAGACTTGCCGAATTCTACGAGAGAGCGGGCATCGTAAAAGTTCTCGGAAGCGTGGATAAAACAGGCTCTGTTTCCGCAATCGGAGCGGTTTCGCCCCCGGGCGGCGACCTTTCCGAGCCCGTTTCTCAGGCAACGCTGAGAATAGTCAAAGTTTTCTGGGGCTTATCCGCGCAACTTGCATATAAAAGACACTTCCCCGCGATAGACTGGCTTATCAGTTATTCGCTTTACGCCGACAGAATGGGCGAATGGTATGAAAAGAACGTCGGTGCGGACTTTATGGAACTCCGCGCGTTCGTGATGAACGTTTTGCAGGAAGAGGCGAGCCTCGAAGAAATAGTAAGGCTCGTCGGTATGGACACGCTTTCTTATAAGGACAGAATGACGCTCGAAACGGCGAAGATGATAAGAGAGGATTATCTCCATCAGAACGCTTTCCACGAAACCGATACTTACACTTCGCTCGACAAACAGTACAGAATGCTTAAACTCATAAAGAAGTTTTACGATCTCGGCAACGAAGCCGTCGCAAATTACGCCGATATAGACGAGGTTACGGCTTGCGAAGCGAAAGAGAAGATCGGCAGAGCGAAATATATCGAGGAAAGTTCGGTCGCGAGTTTCGACGAGATAGACGCCGAACTCGAGAGAGAACTCAAAGCCCTTGCCGCCAAAGGAGAAAGCGATGTATAAGGAATATAAAACGATAAAAGAGGTCGTAGGGCCGCTGATGCTCGTCGAGGGCGTGGACGGCGTGAAATATGACGAACTCGTCGAAGTAACGCAGGAAAACGGCGAAATAAGAAGGGGAAAAGTCCTCGAAGTTAAGGACGACAAAGCCGTCGTTCAACTTTTTGAAAATACGCAGGGTTTGAAAATATCCACGTCAAAGGCGAGATTTCTGGGCAGAAGTTTGTCGCTCGACCTTTCGGAAGATATGCTCGGCAGAGTTTTCGACGGAATGGGCAAACCGCGCGACGGCGGCGCGCCGATTATCCCCGAAAAGAGTATGGACGTTAACGGCGAGCCGATAAACCCCGCCGCGAGAAACTACCCCAACGAGTTCATTCAGACGGGCATTTCCGCGATAGACGGCTTGAACACTCTCGTCAGAGGTCAGAAACTTCCCGTATTTTCGATGAGCGGACTTCCGCATGCGGAACTTGCCGCGCAGATCGCCCGTCAGGCGAGGGTGCTGAACGCGAGCGATAAATTCGCCGTCGTTTTCGCCGCGATAGGAATAACTTACGAAGAAGCGCAGTATTTCATAGACGATTTCAAAAAGACGGGCGCGATAGAAAGAACGGTGCTTTTCACCAACCTTGCCAACGACCCGGCGATCGAACGTCTTGCAACGCCTAAAATGGCTTTGACGTGCGCGGAATATCTTGCGTTCGATAAAGGCATGCACGTTCTCGTCATAATGACGGATATCACCAACTACGCCGAAGCGCTCCGCGAAGTGTCCGCGGCGAAGAAAGAAGTTCCCGGCAGAAGAGGTTATCCCGGTTATCTTTACACCGACCTTGCCACGCTTTACGAAAGAGCGGGCAGAATAAGAGGTAAAGAGGGTTCGATAACTCAGATTCCCATTCTCACGATGCCGGAGGACGATAAAACTCACCCCATTCCCGACCTTACCGGATATATAACGGAAGGGCAGATAATCCTTTCGAGAGAACTGTTCAAAAAGGGCGTTAATCCGCCTATAGACGTACTTCCGTCCCTTTCAAGGCTGAAAGACAAAGGTATCGGCGACGGCAAGACGAGAGAAGATCACGCCGACACGATGAACCAACTTTTCGCGGCTTACGCGAAAGGTAAGGAGTGCAAGGAACTTTCTGCGATCCTCGGCGATTCCGCGCTTACTTCAACCGATAAGTTATACGCAAAATTTGCCGAAGAGTTTGAAAAGCAGTACGTTTCGCAAGGTTTCACCGCAAACAGAAGCATCGAAGAAACGCTCGACCTCGGCTGGAAACTTCTGAAAATTCTTCCCAAGTCCGAACTTAAACGTATCAAAGAGAAATATATCGAGAAGTATCTCGACAGACATTAATATTTTTGATTAACGTCAAAAGTCGGCGTTAATCGACTTATAGACCGATTTTATGGTGAAATAAATGGCAAGACTCAACGTGAACCCCACCAGAATGGAGTTAAAAAAACTTAAAGCAAGGTTGCAGACGGCAACGAGAGGACATAAACTTCTGAAGGATAAGTCCGACGAGATGATCAGAAGGTTTACCGCTCTTATCAAGGAAAATAAGAGAATGAGAGCCGAACTCGAAGCCGAACTTTCCGATTGTCTCGGGAAATTCGCAACGGCTTGCGCTTATTCGTCAAAAGAAGAAATCGACAAGGTTTTTTCGATGCCCGTTTCCAACGTGAGCGCGACGTTCGCCGTCAGGGACGTTATGAACGTGGAAGTTCCGTCGATCGAAGTGAGCGAAACGAAGAGCGACGCGTCTTTTCCTTACGCCTTTGCCGAAATGACGAGCGAGGCGGATTATTCGGTGGAGAAAATCAGCAGGCTTGTCGGCAAACTCTTAAAACTTGCGGAGATAGAAAAAACCGTGGCAATGCTCGCCGTCGAAATCGAACGGAACAAGCGCCGCGTCAACGCGCTCGAGTATATAATGATTCCTCAGATAGAGGAAACGGTTAAATACATCAAGAGCAAACTCGACGAAAACGAACGAGCCGCAACGACGAGATTGATGAAAGTAAAGGATATTCTTAACGCCTGATCGGTTGTCGTTTAGATTTTAGTTTGGCATTTCGCGCCGCGTTCTTCCCTGATGAAGGGTAAGAACGCGGCGTTTTTTTTGTTTCGACGCGCGCTATTCATACCGATGATTGTCGGTGAAGTAAAAAGGGTTATGCGTTCGAGCAACAGTTTAAGGGTTGCGCGGAGCATAAGGGACACGGCTTATAAGGTGTTGCAGGCAAGAGCGGAGATCGAGGCAAAAAAGGACGACGTTGCCACGATGGCGGAAATCGCGCAGACGCTCGCCATAGCGGAAAGGGAAGTGGTTTACGCGCTCGACGCGATATCCGATCCCGTTTCGCTTTACGACCCGGTGTATAACAAAAACGGCGACACTCTTCTCGTTATGGACCAGATCGGCGACGAGAAAAACACCGACGAAAGGTGGGTGGAAAACGTTGCCCTTGAGGGCGCAATGTCGAAACTGAACGAAAGGGAAAAGAAAATTCTCTATATGCGTTATTACGAAGGCAAAACCCAGACGGAAATTTCGGCAGAGATAGGGCTTTCGCAGGCTCAGGTATCCAGGCTCGAGAAAAACGCTCTTAAAACGATGAAATCGAAAATTTCGTAGTTTTCCCGTTCAGGCGCGGCGGCTCGTCCGACTTTCGTTCTTTCGGCATATTCCGACATTTTTCGCAATATCATAGAAAAGGGAGCGAAAATATGGAATACAATCTGACCGATCTTAAAAAGAAAAAAGTAATCAACGTCGCCGACGGCAAGGACCTCGGGAAAATCACCGACATGGTGATAACTTACCCCGAGGGAAAAATCAAAGGCATAATCGTGCCGGGCAAAAAAAGCGGCTTGTTTTTTTCGGGAGAGTTGATCATTAATTTCAAGTGCATTGAACGCATCGGCGAGGACGCCGTGCTTGTGAGTCTGTGCGAAAGACCGCGTGTTAAAAGCGGAAACGAAACGTCGGCGTCGGCAACGACCGCTTCGGCGACTTACGACGAAGAAGAATAACGATAAATATCGCGAAATTCGCCGAGCCTGACGCGTTCGGCGAATTTTTTTATTGCGCGCTGAAAATAATTGTAAATATTACTGTTTTAAAATAATTGTAAATATTACGATTTTATGTTATAATAAATAAGTATATTTATAATATAGCGTAAAATAGAGGAATTCGGTTGAGAGAAATAACGGACGTTAAAAAAGTTCTCGCGATGAACAACATAACTCTCGCTTTTGTCGGCGACGCGGTTTATTCGCTTTTTATGCGCGAACAATTCGCTCTGCGGTTCGACGCGAAGCCTTTTATGCTCACCGAGGCGTGTTCCGAGGCCGTGAGCGCGAAGGAACAGGCGAAAAAAATCGACTCGATGCTCGAAAACGGATTTCTGACCGAGGAAGAGGAGAGCGTTTATCGCAGGGCGCGTAACGCAAAAAAGGCGAACAAAGCCAAGGGCGCGACGGTAACCGATTACCACAAGTCCACCGGTTTCGAGGCCCTCGTCGGGTTTCTGTATCTCACCGGCAGAGACGAACGGCTCGGCGAAATTTTAAATTACGGATTAAACTACGGAGATTATATAAAAACAAATGAAAATCGAAGGTAAAAATTCTGTCAGAGAACTTTTGAAAACAGGTAAAACGATAGATAAGGTGCTTGTCGCCAACGGAATGAGGGACGCGGAATCGAAGATGCTCGTCAGCGTTATCAAGAGCGCGGGCGTGAAAGTTTCCTTTGCGGACAAGTCTATTTTGGATAAGGAGAGCGAAACCCGCCGTCATCAGGGTTTCATCGCTTACGTTTCCGATTATAAATACGCCGAACTCGGCGATATTCTCAACGCCGTGAAAGATAAAGACGACGCATTCATCGTAATTTTAGACGGCGTTGAAGATCCCCACAATCTCGGCAGCGTTATAAGAGTTTGCGAGTGCGGCGGCGTGGACGGACTTATCATCGGAAAGCACAGAAGCGCGAGCGTTACCGACGCTGTTATGCGTATTTCGGAAGGCAGCGCGAATCATCTCAAAATCGCGAGGGTTACGAACATAAACAACGCTCTTGACGAAATTAAGGAAGAGGGCATCTGGGCTTACGCTTTGGAACTCGGCGGCGGAAGCATCTACAAAACCGACCTCAAAGGCAGAATCGCGATCGTTATCGGCGGTGAGGACACGGGCGTGAACAAGCTCACGCAGAAAAAATGCGATGCGGTTATGTCTATTCCGATGTATGGCAAAGTTAACAGTTTAAATGCTTCGGTCGCTTGCGGAATAGGCGTTTTCGAAGCGTTAAGACAGAGAAAAAATGTATGAAAAATTGAGCGATAACGAACTTATAGCCTTACATCAGAACGGTGATGCGGAAGCGTTCCCGGTTATTCTGGAGAGGTATAAGGAGTTGGTTAAGTCTATCGCCCGTTCGTATTTTCTCGTCGGCGGCGACCGTGACGATCTCGTTCAGGAGGGCGTTTTAGGGCTTCTCAAAGCGGTGAACACTTTCGATAAGGAAAGGGGCGCGTCGTTTAAAACGTTCGTGTACAGATGCGTTTCGGCATCGATTCAAAATGCCGTCAAAAAATCTTTGAGCAAGGGCAACATGCCGCTCAACGACTCTGTTGAACTGACAGACGAACTGAAACTCGTTTCGCCGTTCAACCCGGAGGAAATGCTGCTCATCGGCGAACGCGGCAGAGCGCTTAACGACGGCGCGAACGCGGCTCTTTCGGAACTTGAATTTAAAATTCTCAGATATTACTTAGCCGGAATGACTTACGGCGAAATAGGCAAACTTACCGGAAGGAGCGCGAAATCTGCCGATAACGCGTTGCAGAGAATAAAGAAAAAACTAATTAAAATAATCGGCGAAGGTGATTTTTAATGGCATATCTTGCGTTATACAGAAGATTCCGTCCGAGCGGTTTCGACGGGCTTATCGGACAGGACCATATTGTGAGAACGCTCGTGAATCAGATAAACTCGGGCAGAATAGGCCACGCCTATCTGTTCTGCGGGGCGAGAGGAACGGGCAAAACTTCCGCGGCGAAGATCTTTGCGCGGGCGATAAATTGTCTTTCGCCCGTCAACGGTTCTCCGTGCGGCAAGTGCGAGGCGTGCAAAGCCCTTGCGGACAGCGCGAATCTCGACATCCTCGAGATGGACGCCGCGTCCAATAACAAGGTCGAAAACGTCAGAGAAATCCGCGAAAAAATACAGTACCCGCCCGTGAGCGGAAAATATAAAGTCTATATAATCGACGAAGTTCATATGCTTACGACGGAGGCGTTCAACGCGCTTTTGAAAACGCTGGAAGAGCCGCCCAAGCACGCGGTGTTCATTCTCGCCACGACGGAGGTTCACAAACTTCCTTCCACGATTTTGTCGCGGTGTATGCGATTCGATTTCAGTCTTATCCCCACTGCGCTGATTGCCGAAAATATAGGCAAAATCTATAAGGAAATCGGCAAAGATTACGACGATGAGGCGATAACCGCGATAGCGCGCGCCGGAATGGGCAGTATGAGGGACGCGCTTTCGATTGCGGATATCTGCGTTTCTTATAAGGACGATAAACTGACTTATAACGACGTTTTAGAGATACTCGGCGCGACGGATTCGTCCAAAATAACCGAACTTATCGAAAACATTCTCCGCTCGGACACCGGCAAGGCTCTCGAAACGGTGGAAAGCCTTACGGAATCGGGAAAGAGCGTGGGCGTTCTTTGCAAGGACGTCATCTCGCGCCTGAGAGAAACGATAGTTTGCAAAACGTGCGCCAAGGCTAAGGATATTCTCGAACTTCCGGACGACGTTTACGCGGAAATCGTCCGCGCGGCATCTATCGCCGACGAGCATAGACTGCTCAGAACGATTGAAATTTTCAGCGAGGCGGAAGGGGCTATGCGATACAGCGTAAGCCCGAAAATAATTCTCGAGTGCGCTTGCATAAAAGCCTCCGAACCTTCTGCCGATTATAATATCGACGCTCTTTTAAGCCGGGTTTCCGCATTGGAGAACGCGTTGAAAGCGGCGGTCGAAGGCGGCGGTTTTGCTCGCGGCAAGGTAAAAGAGGAAACTCCGAAAATCGTTCCGCTTAAGTCGGTAAGCGCTCCCGAAGAAAAGCCGATACGCGAAACGAGAACCGTTTCCGAACCTGAAGCCGTTCCCGAAAAGGCGAGCGTTAAACGCGACGTTGATATCGCGGATGATTACGGCTATCCCGACGAGGGAATTCCGATTCCTCCGCCGGAAGATTTCAACGACGTCGGAATATCCGCCTATAAGTCGATTAACGAGCAGAAAACGAATGTAAAACCCGCCGTAAAACCCGCTGCGAAACCCGCTGCGAAACCCGATGAAATAACTATTAAAAAACCTGTCGGGCCTGCCGCGGAAGTGAAAACGGCAACGGTTGAAACGGACGCGACGCAGAGCGGCGGACTGAGCGCAGGCAAAATCTGGGGAACGGTCGTGAGAAAACTCAGAGCGGAAAAACAGATAGTCCTTTGGATAGCGTGTCAGGAAATGACGGCGAAACTCTTCGGGAAAACGCTCAAAGTTTACGCTACGGACGACGCGGGATTCAACGCGGTCACGAAGTCGGGCAATCTCGAAGTTCTTTCAAAAATAGTCAAGTCCGTCGGTGATTACGACGTTGAAATAGCGAAAGCCGATTCGAGCCTTGCCGACGAAAGAAGCGGATTTGAAAAGGACGTCGACGAAGTGAAAAAGACTTTCGGCGAAAAAGTAGTTAAAGTCGAAGATTAAAAAGTCTTAAAAAAAATAAAAATCGTAAATAAATTTATAACGAATATAAATAAGGAGAAATAATTATGGCATACGGCAGAGGTGGTTTCGGCGGCGGATTCGGCGGCGGAAACCAGATGCAGCAACTCATGAAACAGGCTCAGAAAATGCAGGAGCAGATGGCTCAGGCTCAGGAAGAACTCGAAGAAGCGGAAATCGAGGGCGAAAGCGGCAGCGGACTCGTCAAAGTCGTCGTAAACGGCAAAAAAGTGGTTAAGTCGATTTCCATCGATCCCAAAGCCGTCGATCCGGACGACGTTGAAATGCTCGAAGATCTCATCGTCGCCGCGCTGAACACCGCATATGAAGCGGCGGACGAAGAATACGAAGAAAAAATGGGCAAATTCGGCGGAGCGGGCGGTCTTATCTGATCATGGGAGCCTATATCGAACCCATAGGTAAACTGATAAACCAGTTTACAAAATTGCCGGGCGTCGGCGCGAAAACCGCTCAGAGATACGCTTATAAAATCATAAATATGAGCGAGGAAGAAGCGACGGAGTTTGCCGAGAGCATAACGAAAGCGAAAAAAGAGGTGCATTATTGCCGCGTGTGCGGAAATTACACCGATAAAGACGTTTGCGATATTTGCTCACTCAGGGATAACTCCGTTATCTGCGTGGTAAAAGAGCCGAAAGACGTTCTCGCGATGGAAAAAGCGCACGAGTTCAAGGGTGTTTATCACGTCCTTCACGGGGTGTTAAGCCCTATGGAGGGGATAACTCCGAACGATATAAGAATCAAAGAACTTCTTTCGCGCATCGCCGCCGGCAACGTCAAAGAAGTTATCATGGCGACGAACCCGGACGTGGAGGGTGAAGCCACCGCCATGTATATTTCGGGACTTTTGAAGCCGCTCGGCGTAAAGGTGACGAGGCTCGCGCACGGAATTCCCGTCGGCAGCGAACTCGAGTATGCGGACGAAGTTACCATTTCACGCGCTATTCTCGACAGAAAAGAAATGTGAAACCGACAACGCATAACGATGCCGGACAAGACTAAAACGAATTTAACAGCGGACTGTAAAAAAAACTTTGCAGAAAAAGGAAAAGGCGCGGAAATAACGCCGTTTTGGCAGGGTCGAACGCAATGGCTAAAGGGCGACCGGGAAAACCTCGGCCGTCCTTATTTTTGTTCGTCAGCGAGATTTACAAGAGTTTGAGGGAAGATAAGGGTTCGTAAAAACGGAGAATGTATCCGTCAAAAATCACAAACGTAAAAACACTAGGGATTCCATTCGTCATCACTAACTATTTTTGCGGTGATAAACCGATTTATGCGGCGTTAAACGCCGCTCGTAGTACGGCAAGTACAACTTCGGGCGTTTGCCTTGCCTAAACGAGCCGCAATGCGGTCGGTTTCTCATCCGCAAAAATGCTTCGCACCGAAAAGAGCGTATTTTTTGATGATTTTTTGCGAACGCGAGGGTTGCTGTACTGGATGTACTGCGCCCGAACGGTCGCGGAAAATGGCGAAAAAGACGCCTTTTCGGTAATTAGTGATAACGAATGGAATCCCTAAGGATATGAACCGAAATGAAAAAAATTAAAAAGATAGTTTTGTTTTTAGTAGCGGCGCTCGTTATTGCTTTTTGCGGCGGCGAGACGGCGAAGTTGTACAAAAACTTCGCCAATGCCGAATATAAGATCGCAAACGATCGGAACTCATTGTCGGCAAGCGGAACAAAAACGACTCAGATAGAACTCGGCGCGTATATAAGTCTCGGCAAATATAACGGGAAAAGCATTGTCTGGAGATGCGTCGGCATTGACGAAAAAGGCTGCCTGATGCTTGCCGACAATGTAATCGATACGCTTCCTTACGACGCAATGACAAACGACAACAGCCGTTCAAAATCTCATAGCCGCAATTATAAACGTGACACGTACGGTTCTAACTATTGGAAAGACAGCAACATGCGCTCGTGGTTAAATTCCACGGCTAACGCCGGCGAAGTGAAGTGGTTATGCGGCAATCCGCCGAGGAACGGTTATGTCGACGGCAATGCTTACGACGAAAAGGCCGGATTTTTGAACGACTTTTCAAAAGCGGAGATAGCGGCCATGAAGACGGTCACTCAACGCTCGCTTGTATCGCACCCCGAATACAAACGAGGGATTTATGACGGCGACGGTCGTTCCGATCTTGAATTAAATTACGACATCCAAAACGTTGCTAATAATTTTGAAAGCGCATACGGCGAAAATTCAACCGAAAAAGTCTTTCTTCCCGACGTTAAGCAGGTCAATACCGTCTGGAAAAATTTTGGTGATTATTATATAGGAAAAAACGAGCAAGGTATGGGCTGGCCGTATTGGCTCAGAACGCCGGTAACCGATTGTAACCACGATATGCGTTACGTCCACAATAACGGGACGATGGGCAGAGAGTCGCCGCAACGTAACTATATCGGAGTCAGACCGGCATTTTATCTTGATACCGATTATTACGTGGCGACTTCCGGCAACGGAACGTCGGCAAACCCGTATAAAGGAGCGGCGCCCGACAAGAAGGAGGACGATTATACCGTTGCCGAGCCCGAGGATGATCCGAATCGGGAATGGGATGTAAGCACGGAGCAGACACTCGCGCTTACTCTCGGACCTTATTATTCTGCCGACGGTAAATATAAAAATCCCGTAATTCCCGTATATACCATTCAAAAGACGAGAAGCGACGCGGAAAATATGGTTATCGTCATTTGTGGCGAAGGATACACCGAAAATCAGCAACAAAAGTTTATCAACGACGTAAAAAAGGTGTGGAGCGGTGCTATGCAATACGAACCGTATCGCAGTTATGCCGATAGGTTTAACGTCTACGCTCTTTGCACGGCGTCGGAATCAAGTTTCGAGAATGGCGGCAGTACGTTTTTCGACGTAGTCGTAGGCTCTAACAATTCTTCGTCGATATCGACGAATATGGGCAATCCCTGGAAAAACCATATTTTTGAAAGATGTATAGGCCCTGCGTTTATCGAGCAGATACACGACGCGCATATTCCGAACAAAACAGAACCGGACAAAATGTTTTGGGACGATAACGAGCAATATCCGCCATATTACTACGTGCATAATTATATCAACCAGTTTGCTTTGATCGTCAATACAAACCGCAACTTTGGCGACGCGTATACAAATCTTCCGTTTGGCTTCCATTATTTCATAACTCCGTCCGACAGCTATCGCGCGCCACAGACTTTTGCGCACGAACTCGGGCACGGATTATTAGGACTTGGCGACGAGTATATGGACAGGGTGTCGGAACAAACGGATCTTACTTCGCTTAACGTTGCCTGCAACGTCAACCCGGAACAGGTAAAGTGGAAAAAACTTTTAGGATTCAGAAAAACTTATTCCTGCCCTTCGCAGTCATACGGCAATGCTTTTAACTCAAGTTATGAATGTCTTATGCGCGACACTGACTATTCGTTCTGCGAAGTATGTAAGTTGCAAGGTTATAAGAGGTTGTCTCAACTTGTCAGCGGCAAAAGTCTGTATGTGGCAGACCCCGAAGTCAAAAAATATACAGGGCGGTATTCTGCGTTGTCGGACTTTGCGGACACAACCTATAACGGATATTATAATTTTGCGAACTATCGTAACGGAGCATTGCTGAGCGGCGCAGACAAAAACAAATTCGGCGCAGGTATGGCCGGCGAAAAAATCGAACTGCGAACTATTATTCAGAATCTTTCGGACACCGCGGAACGTCATATTACTATGAAAGTTTGGATAAAACGCGCCGACGGCAGCGTTGCAACCACGGTCGGCGGTCAAAGACTGGAAGCGACGCAGACGTTTATTATTCCCGTGTGGAGCGAAAAAAGCAAATTCTGGCAGAAGGGGGCTTTGAGGTATGACGGCAGCGATTTCAATTCGGGATTGGAAAGTTGCTCAATGATTTATCAAATCCCGTCGGACGCGGTTCTGAAAGACGGAGACGTCGTCGCCTTTGCTATAATCGACGAAAACGGGAACGTGCTTGCAAACGACGACACCGAAACTCAGACTTACGCAAACGTTAATATTGAGTACAGGTTTGAAGACGGCAGCGAAATACCAAATGCTCCGAAAGCCGTAATACCTCTTGCGGTCGGAAGTATGATTAACTGGACAGCCGCGCCTGAACTTTTCGCTTATACGTTAAGCAAAGCAGAAGGTCTGAATCGGCAGGTAAGCGGGAGCGGGCAAACCGTAACGTATTATTATACAAAACAAAACGACACTCATATCCACGACTATGGCGAAGTAAAATATACCTGGACGGGTAACGACACTTGCAAAGCGGAAAGAGTTTGCAAGTACGACAACGCTCACGTCGAAAGCGAAACGGTAACTGCAACGGTTGTGGAAATCAAAGCGGCAACGTGCAAAGAAAAAGGCAGAATGAAATATATCGCTACCTTTGAAAACGCTGCGTTTGCGACGCAGGAAAAGGAAGTCGATAGCGATTTTGCCGAGCATACCTATGGTACTTGGATAGAGGAAATACCTGCAACAACGGAGGAGTTCGGAACGAAAGGGCATTACGAGTGTTCTGTTTGCGGAAAATATTTTGACCGGAACGGCAACGAAATCGCCGACCTCAGAATTGCGAAAATCGTCGCGCATAACGTGATAATAAACGGCGAAAGTAAATTCTATGCGGAAGGCGAAAGCGTAACCGTAACGGCAGAAGATAAAGACGGCAAGGTATTCAAAGGCTGGAAGGACGCAAGCGAAAAAATCGTGAGCGTCGAAAAGAGGTATACCTTTACCGTAACGGGCGAAACAACTCTTACCGCAGTGTATGAAGATAAGCCTTCCGGCGGTAGCGGATGCAACGGAGCAATAATCGCCGACAGCGGCAAAAGCGGATTCTCGGGCGGATTGCCGAAAGAAATTCCGATATGCGCCATACTTGTCGGATTTGTAATTCTGCGAATTGCCGTTAAAAAAAATTCGCGGTTTTAATCTCGGTCGGTATGTCGTCCAAGAATAAAATGAACCGTGGTCCGGCGGCGCGTTTTTGACTAATACTTTGTTACGGATAAGAAAAAATAAGACATTGAATTAATCCGTTAAATCAATGTAACGTTGTAACGTTGTTTAATACCGCTTCATTAGTGAAGAAGCGGTATTCTTTTTGGTAAAGAATAATCCTTGACTTTTTTGACTAATTAAGTTAATATTTAACAAAGCGTTAATTCGCAAATAATATTGTAAAGCAAGGGAAAAACGGAAAAAGATCATGGCGAAACTGGGAAGAAGGCAAGAATATATACGCTCGTCGAATATAAAGGCGGTTATGAGAGCGTTGAGGAACGGCGGCAAAACGTTTGCGGAACTCGAAGAAATCATGGGGCTTTCAAACGCGGCGATTTTTAAAATTATTTCGGCTATGACCGAAACGGGAATGGTCGTAAGAACTCAACTTCCGTCGTCCACCGCGGGCAGAAGAGCGGAAATAATTACCCCGAATCCTTCATACGGATATTTTGCCGTTATACTGGCATACGGTGACATTCTTACCGTCACGGTCAACAATTATGTCGGAGAAGAGTTGTACAGAAAAGAATACGAGACAGGATACGTTGTAAAACGAGAAATACTCGAACAAGCGATTTTTGACGTTAAAACTTTTAATAAGCCTCTTCATCATGCGGTTTTCGTTTTTGCGGGCAAATACGATTGTAAAACGGACAGATTTTCGTTCGCGGGGAAGTTTTCAGAGTTTTACGGCGAAAATTTCGCCGAATTCCTCGAAGGGAAACTCGGTGTTCCCGTTTGCATGACGAACGATATGTCGGCAGCAATGTATGCCGAACTCGAAAACCCTGCCGTTCCGGATAATTTTATATTCATTTATATTGACGAGGGCGTCGGCGGGGGATTCGTGTTTAACAAGAAAATATTTTCGGGCGAGCGGGGAATGGCGGGTGAATTTGCGTTTTTCGGCATGAATCCCATCGACGCGACCGATTTTTTCCCGAACGAAAACAGTAAAATATTTTCAACCGTCTTATCGCTTAAAAGCATAACCGACCGTTACCTTTGTGCGATAGAAAAAAATGATATTCCGTATGCCGAAATTAAAGAAAAATTTATATCGGATTGCATAGACGGCAAAGAAGTCGCTTTAAAAACGCTTAACGATTCTATTGCTGTTCTCGGCAGATTTTTATGGAGCGTCACCGAACTTCTCGACGTTTCGCATATTATTTTCGACGGCGAAATCATAAGGCTTAAAACGCTCGTCGAAAAAAAACTCGACGAAATGTTTTCAAAAAGCCCGACGCATTCTCAAATCGACGTTAAATTCGTCGGCAAAGACAACAATATTTACAAGGGCGCGATTGCCGAGGGTTTTATAGAGTTTGAAAAGACTTCCGAGACGAAATAATCTCGGCAAAATTTTTTAGTGGATTTTTTAAAAAACGTATTGACAAATACAAAAAACGTGATATAATAACTTTGTTAGTTTTATCGGGGTGTATTTGTTTACACAATAAACTAACAAAGTTATTTTTTAAAAATTGTCGATTTTTTTCGACAGAAATACCGAGGAGGCAAAATCGTGAGAGGAATTAAAAAATTCTTTAAAGGCAAACAAGCTATTGCGATAATCGCGGCGACAATGGCATCGCTTATCGGATTGACGTCGTGCGGAGGCGCGAATCAATCGAGCGAATCGAACAACGGAAGCGGAAAAGTTCAGACTATATCTGTCGGATATTTCGAGGCTGCGTATTTAGACACTCATTGGAAATCATGGGAAAAACTTTATAACGAAGCGCATCCGAACGAAAAAATAGAATTGGCTCCCGACGGCGACGGTTCATACGGATCGGCTATCGAAAATTTACTTATGACGGGCGTTGTTCCCGATATTATGGTTGCGCCGATGACTTGGAGAAAGTATGCCTCCAAAGGCTGGCTCGAACCTCTCGGAGACGTGTATTCGGCGGATTTCGGTAACGGGAAAACGCTTGAAGGCGCGCTTAACAACGAAATAAAGGATAACCTTAAATTCAAAAACGAGTATTATGCCGTGCCGTTTTCCGAATATATGACAGGCATAGCGGTAAATAAAGGATTTTTCGACGAACATGGTTGGAATATCCCCGAAACCATGGCGGATATGCTCGACATAATCGATAAGATTTCAAAACTTCCCGAAAACAACGACGCGGACGCGGATAACAATATTTCGGCGTTTGCGTGGTCCGGCGTAGAATCTCCGTATTACTGGAACTACGTAATGAATACGTGGTGGGCGGATTACGGCGGAATAAATCAAATTTCGACGTTTAAAAAGATGGAAGGCCCTTCCGTATATCTTTTGTCGGGAAGAGAAAAAGCCGTCGACGCGCTTTTAACGCTTATAGGCGGTAAAAAGAGTCCGAAAAACTGCGCAGAGGGCGTTATTGGAGCGTCTAATCTCGAAGCGCAAATGCTTTTCGTTCAAGGCAAAGCTTTGATGATGCCGAATGCTTCGTGGCTCGAGGTAGAAATGTTGAAAAACACTCCCGAAGGATTCGAAATGGTTCTTGTCGCGCCTCCGACGATCGAAGGCGGATCGGGCGAAAAGAATCTTTACGGTCACGTAGACGAATGGCTTATAATTCCGCAAGCTGCGGAAAATAAAGACGCGGCTAAGAAATTCGTTTCGTTTATCTTCAGCGAAAAAGGCTTGCTTGATTTCTTTGAACAGACTAATACCACGAGCGTGTTCGACGTCGATTATACCAAAGTGAATAACGAACAGCTTACGGCTTTCAGCAAGAGCGTACTTTCTCTTCGCTCGGAACGAAATATATTCTATTCCGAAAGCAGTTCGCCGCTTATGTATATGGGACTTGCGAACTTCTGGCAGTCTAAAATGGTAACGGAAATGGTTACGCAAGGTCAAACCGCGAAGGAAATAGTACAATACGATTATAACCAAGTCGTAAGCGACTGGGATAGTTGGCAAAAACAGATTTAACGGAGGAAACCGATGAAAAAAAAGATACTCGCGCTTGCGCTTGCCGTGTGCGTGACGGCGTTTACCGGTTGCGGAGGAAATTCGGGTCAGTCGAGCGGTTCGCAGAAAAACGATAACGTTGTTAAGGGAATACCCGATTATTCCGCTTATGAAGAAACAAAGGAATTGTGGATAGGCGGCTGGAATCCTCCTCCGCCGAAACATACTACGGCTATAGATAATCCGTCGTACGATTTTCAGACGGCGGCTCGCTATAAGCAAATGGCGGAAAGCGGCATAAACGTCGGTGTTTGCGTTTACGAAGAAAAAACGAGATACCCCGAAGAGTTTTATAACGCTTTGGACCTTGCCGAGGAGGCGGGAATAAAACTTCTCGTTATGGATTACGACGTTCGCCCCGAGAATTTCGATTCGAATATCACCGCTGAAGATTTGCTCAGAAAAACGTCGGCTTATAACGAGCATCCAGCGTTTTTAGGGCATCACGCTTACGACGAACCGGGCGTTGACGCGTTCGATAGTATCGGCGCGCTTAAAAAGGTTTACGCGAAAGCGTTCCCGGATAAGAGTTTTTTCGTTAATTTACACCCGTCGTACTCGTCGGCGAAGAACCTCGGAACGAGTTCGGGATACGAGTATTACGTTCAGCATTATATCGACAGAGTATCGCCCGACCTTCTTTCGGTAGACTATTATCCGTTAAAAGGCAGCGCGCAAAAACCCGTTTTATATACGGGATTGTTGAGCGATTACGAAATTTACGCCGAAAACGCGAAACTTTACGATATTCCGTTCTACGCATTTATCGGAACGATGGGATTTACTTCCGCGATTCGTCAGCCGAGCATTTACGATTTAAGATTTATGGTTAACGCCGCGCTGATGTTCGGCGCGGACGGGATCAATCATTTCTGTTATTGGCAACCTTACGATTCCGTTGTGGAAACGGATAAGACGCATGCGATGATTTTGCGTGACGGAACGGTTACCGACCTTTATCACGACGTAAAGACGGTTAACTACGAAGTGAAGAGTTTCGATCACGTTCTCATGTCGTTCGATTGGCAAGGAATAATGGTGAACGCCGGCGAATCTTCGGGCGGAAAACTCAGCACTTCGTTCAAACAACTTAAAAATCCCGTTGAAAAACATGCGAGAATCGCTTCGATCACGAGCGAAAGAGATATTGCGGCGGGCATATTTAAAGACGCGGACGGATACGACGGCTTTTACGTTATGAACTATGAAAATCCCGGATATACCGACAGAAAAAATAACGTAAAAATAAAATTCAATAACGCCGACAGAGCAATCGTCTATTATCGCAACGAGGAAAAAGTCGTTATGCTTAACGGCGGCAAATATTCTTGCGAACTCGAGGCGGGCGACGCGTTTTTCATTATACCGGTGAAGGACTGAAAGGATTTATATGACGAACAAAAATGTTAATTCGGTCGATTTACGCGGCGATTTTGACGGGAAAAAGAAGTTCGATTTTTCGGGCGGGAAGTGGAAAAGGACGGTTTTTATAATTCTTTTCCTCGCGTACCCCGTTCTCAACTGGCTGGTATTCTTTTTATTCGTCAATATCGACTCGATAAAACTCGCGTTTCAGACTTACAGTTACGAAAAAGGCGGTTACGTATGGGTGGGATTTGACAATTTCTCGAACGTTTTAAAGTCGTTCTTTTCGGCGGACGCACACCCTCAGTACAGATACGGCATAAGAAATTCGCTGTACATTTTTATTTGGAACACGTTTGTGATTTTGCCGATTTCGCTTCTTTGCTCATACTATTTCTACAAAAAAGTTTGGGGCGAGAATTTCTTCAAGGTGGTATTTTATTTGCCGTCGATAATCATGCCGGTTGCGCTGTGTATGCTTTTTTCGTTTATGTTCAGCACAAATTACGGCCCCGTAAACGCAATTTTAAAGGCGATAGGACTCGGCGGAATAATTCCGCAGAACGGTTGGTTCGGAGATTCAAAAACGGTTTTTCCGATGGTTCTTCTGTTTTCGTTATGGTCGGGTATAGGTTATAACGTTATAATGACGGCGGGATCTATCGCAAGAATTCCTCCCGAAATTTTCGAGGCGGGAAAAATAGACGGTATCAATATGACTAAAGAATTTACTCAAATAGTCGTTCCGCTTATAATGCCGACCGTTTCGACTATGTTTATGATGGGAATCGCCGTATCGTTTTCGTACTTTTTGCCCTCCATGCTTCTGACAAACGGCGGACCTTCGGGCGAAGGGTATACGATAGCTTATCTTATAACGAACCGCGTTTCGAGCGGAAGTCTGAACGAGGCTGCCGCTATAGGATGGTGTGCCGCAATCGTCGGAACGCCTCTCGTGCTTCTCGGTAAATTCGTTATAGACAAATTCGTCCCGGACGTTGAATTTTAATTCAATGATAAAATCAAAAATAGCCGTTAATCGACTTATAGCGGCATATTTCAAATTCGATTATAGGAAGGAAAAAGCATGAGAAAGACGTATAAAAAAATATTGACGGCGGTTTTCGCCGCTTGTCTTACGGTAAGCGTTACCGTTCCCGGCATTCTTTCGGCAAACGCCGCAACCGTTAAATCGGTGCTTGTAAAAGACGACGTAACGACAAATACCTTGAAAGGCGGCGATTGGGAAACAAAAGAAAACAGCGGCATATCGCACAGATGGTCGGGCGGAGTGACGGCAAATCTCAGCGGATACGAGACCGGCGGAAACAATATCAACTGTTTCGCTACGACAACGCCGATTACTTTCGCAAGCGACGAGGACCTTATGGCGGAATACGATATTCTCGGCGTAACGTCCGAAACCGTTCACTTCGGCGTTATGCAAGGGAGAACGCTCGGCGATTCTTCCGCGTGGGATTATAACTACGGATATGCAAACACGTTCGGATATTATGCGGGCGCAGATTCCGCTTCTTTCACCTTCGAAAGCGCGTCGGCGGACTATAAATTCCCCGAAGTTTACGAAAACGGCGCATGGGTGAAGGCTCAGAAGGGCAATCTCGATTTATCGGCAACCTCTTACAGAATTCGTCAGATTTACAGAAGCAACGCCGTAAACGACGAAACAGCAATCGAGGTTAATCTTCTTCCCGTTTCACAAGACGGTAAATACGATTGGAGTTCGGATTCCGTTAAGCGTTACAGGGCGTCTGCGGCGCAAATCGTCGGGGCTAACGCCAACGGCTTCAATAATTTCACGATCGGCGACGGATACGTCGGAATCAACGTCGAGGACGTCGGCAAAAACGAGGGCGGCGGAATAATTATCGACAACGTTAAGTTTTCAAAGATTTCGTCGGAGGGAACGGAAATAAAATCCGTTATCGCGGTATGCGATTTCGAAAGCAAATCGCTTCCCTCGAATATGCAACTTTACGGACTAAATACCGACAAATGCCTTACGTATACAGACTTTTCCGATCTCGAATTCAACCAAACGGACAAAACCGATTTGCTCGGTTCGAAAATAAAACTCGACGTCAATGAAAAAACAGATCTCGCATTCAAAGGTTCGTTCGGAATAACGATGGTAGCGACGACGGATAAAGCATTCGCGGGCGTGGCGTTCGGGCTTGAAAAAACAAGCGAATATACGTCCGGCAACATCGTCGCGGGTTTGAAAATCACGGGCGAAAGCGCGAAAGTCGCCGTTTGTGTAGGCGAAAAAGAGTTGGCGGCGTCCGATTCGTTCGCATGCGTTTACGACAATTACGGAACGACGGAGATAAAAATAACGAATGTCGACGACGATAAAGTGTTGTTAACCGTTTCGTTCGACAAATATTCGGCGAGCGCGGAAATAAGTCGCAACGATGTAAACGGGTATTTTGCGATAGGAAACTTTTCGGACAGTCCCGCTACGTTTTACGTAGACGATATTGATTTCGAGAGATATTCGTATGCAGAATACGCCGGGAAAACTCTTACCGAAAACTTTGACGATGGTAAAGCGGGCGACGATTGGTATTACCAGACGAGCGGCTCGCAGAAACTTTCGAACGACGACGTTCCCGATCCCGATTATCCGAGATACACTGCGGACGCGGGCGTTAAATTCCAAAACGGCGCATTGCGTTTTGACAGAACGGGCGACTCGGCGATGTTCGGACCCAAACGTTCTTACGGAGACTGGAGATTTTCTTTTGATCTTCTTCAGTATCAATACGAAGCGACAAAAACAACAAAGGACGGCATCGATATGTGGACGCCCGCGTCTATCTGGTTCGGATTCTCGTTCCATAAAGGCTCGTATAGAAGTACGTATGCGGCATCTTCGGTTTACAGCCTTATGATGACGAGAAGAAAAACGGCGGACGAGAATAAGTCCGAACTTACTCTTTTCGGTTGGCAAATTCCGACGTTTGCGGATTCCGTCGTCGTTCCCGTTGACGCGCCCGTCGACGAACCGTTATCGATAAGAATAACGGCGGTAAATCAGACCGTAACGGTAGAATATAAACTTGTAAAAGACGCCGACGGTAAATGGAAAGAAGTCGTTTCGTTCGGCAACGTCGATACGGCGGGTTATTTGTCGTTCAGCTCGACGAACTGGACTAACTTCACCGTGGACAACGTTTCGGTTGAAAATCTCGATAAATATTATAGCGCGGAAAATTATCCCGACCTTAAAATAAACGGCGACGACCGCACAAAATTCGACGCTTCGTCGTCCGAGGACGTATCTTTCGGCATAAACGTCGGCAGATACGAATTCGAACTTTTAGGTTCTAAAATTTCGGAAAACGATTTCGTCGTAGATTCCGTTTCGAACACCGTTACGATTAAGAAAGAATTTTTAAGCAAATTCCCGTCGGGAACGAGATATTTCTATATAAGAAATCAATTCGGCGAAGAAGTCAAAGTCACGGTCGATATAAAGAACGAACAAAAGACAATCGACATGGACGACGATAGCGGAAATAAGAATCAAAGCAGCGGATGCGGTTCGGCGGTTTCTTCCTCCGCATTGTTCGGAGCAATGACTTTCGCGGCTGCAATATTTTTAAAAAAGCGCGGAGGAACAAATGAAAAGACCGAAAAATGAACGAATAACGCTGACGATAGTATTCGTGGTGTTCGTTCTTTACGCTATTACGCTCATATATCCGTTCGTGATGATGTTCTATAACAGTTTCAAACAATCGAACGAATTTTTCGAAAATATATGGTCGATACCAAAAAATCCCACGTCAGAGAATTATAAAGAGATATTCGGGATAAAGTTCATGAAAACCGGTATTATCGGCATGTTTAAAAACAGCGTTATTCTGGTTACGATAGGCGTAGGGATAGGCATTCTGCTTTCTTGCATGACCTCGTATATTATAGCGAAATACCCTTTTAAAGGCAGCAAGTTCGTCTATTCGGTCGTCGTTGTCTGCATGATGATTCCGACTACGGGGTCGCTCTCGGCAACCTACAATCTTCTTTACAAGACCAAGTTGCTCAACAAGTTTATCGGTAATTTCCTGATGCAAGGCGGTTTCGGCGGAGTATTTCTTTATTTATACGCCTATTTCAAGTCGGTGTCGTGGACGTATGCCGAATCGGCTTTTATAGACGGCGCGGGGCATGCGAGGGTGTTTTTTCAGATAATGCTTCCGCAGGTTATGGGCGGGGTTATGGCTTTTTTCCTTATCTCGTTCATAAGCTCGTGGAACGATTATTTCACTCAATACCTCTTTCTGAGAGCGAAACCGACGATTGCCGTCGGGCTTCAGATGGTAGTTACTAAATATCAGAGGCAAAACGATTGGCCTAAGATTTTCGCGGGTTCTACAATCGTTATAATTCCGACTCTTGTCTTTTTTGCGATATTCAGCAGAAAGATAATGGAAAACACTTCCGTGGGCGGAATTAAAGGCTGATACGAAAAAAATAAAAAAGCAAAGGAAAATGAAGAGAAAATTTATTTCGGCGGCGTTTTTCGCCGTGTGCATGTTGTGCTGCTTATTTCTCGCTTCTTGCGGCGGGACGGGCGGTCAATCGAGCGCGGGGCACACTCATGACCTTGTCACCGTTGCGGCAAAACCCGTAACTTGCACTGAAACCGGCTGGAAAGAGTACGTTTATTGCAAAGTCGAAGGGTGCGGATATACTACCATAAACAAAATAAGACCGCTCGGACACTATATGGAAGAAATCCCCGAAGTTAAAGCGACTTGCACGGAAGAAGGGCATTCCGCTTACGGATATTGTAAGCGCGAAGGGTGTGACTATTCGATAGAAAAGGAAATATATCCCGCTACGGGACATAATTTAAAGTCTTTTCCCGCAAAGGCGGCGACGTGTACCGAAAACGGTTATTCGGCGTTTGAAGCGTGCGTAAACGACGGCTGCGATTACGCCGAAGAGAAAACGCTTACGAACCCTGTCGGACATTTGCTTAAACAAGTAAAAGGCGACAAGGCCAATTGCATGAGAACGGGTTACGACGATTACGAACGCTGCCAAAGAAGCGGTTGTTCGTACAATACCAAAACAATTACAAAAGCAACGGGAACGGAGCATAACGTGATAAACGGCAAATGTTCGGTATGCGGATTTACCGCGGACGATCTCGCGGACTTTTTCGTCGATATAGAAAGCGGAAAAGAACCGGTCGTGTTGCAACTCACCGATCCGCAGTCGATAGATTCCGCGCAGGACAGGACGAACAGATTGGGCGCGGGCGAAAAGGCTTTTTACGCTACGGCTAATCTCAAGGCAAATTGCTTCGATTATATCGCGGAAACGATAAAAAACACCAATCCCGATTTGATAATCGTTACGGGAGATCTTGTTTACGGCGAATTCGACGATAACGGAAGTTTCTTCAAGGCTTTCGTAGATTTTATGGAAACGTTCGGAATTCCTTGGGCGCCCGTTTTCGGCAATCACGAGGGAACGAGCGCGATGGGCGTGGACTGGCAATGCGAGCAACTCGAAAACGCGGAACACTGCTTGTTCAGACAAAGAGAATTAACCGGTAACGGCAACTATTCCGTCGCAATCAGAGTCGGCGGTGAGATAAAGCGTATTTTCTATATGGTAGATACGAACTCTTGCGGAGATCTGCATGAAAATTCTCTCGTGAACGGGCATACGTCGTCTGTCACGGGGCTTGCCGACGATCAGATAGAGTGGGTTACCGAAAGGGCTAAGGAGTTCCAAAAGTATTCGGGCGAGGGAATAAGCGTCGCTTGTCATATTCAACCCGAAATATTCGTTGACGCAATGAAAAAATACGGTTTCCCGAACGACGTTCCCGTTAATATTTACAAAGCCGAAAATCGCGCCGAAACCGATTTCGGATACCTCGGCAGAGGAATGAAAGGAACGTGGGACGTAAATAAAACGTTTTTCAACGCAATGAAGTCGTTCGGATTAGATTCCGTGTTTGTCGGTCACGAACACAACAATTGCGGAAGCGTTATGTATGAAGGCGTAAGGCTTCAATACGGGCAGAAATCGAGCGCGTATGACCGTTTCAACGGCGTAGAGCCTTCAACGCTCGCAATCGACGGCAGTTATGCTCCTAAGCCCGCGAATATAGTTCCGCTTATCGGAGGAACGGTTATTCCGCTCGAAACGGACGGAACGATGAAAACGCCATATATCTATCTTTGCGAAAACGCGGGCAGCAAAATAGAATGGGTTAAAAAGCAGATAACCGTGAACGGTCTTAACATAGGCGACGGATTAACCGCAGGAAGCGAGTTGTCCGCTGAGGCTGTTGAGTTCGGCGGCGTGAACGCGTATAAGATTACGGCAAACGAGCAAGGAAAAATTTTAATTACGCCGTCGCTTTTGGTAAATAAAACGAAAATAACGTTTTCGGTATTTATGCCGGAAACTTCTTCCGCAAAGTTGGGCGGTCTCGGCGAATTTTCGATAAGAGTTAAGCCGAATTCGCTTGCGGACAACGGGTATATAACGTTCGACTCCGATTCGACGGACGAAGCAAGAAAAATAATTTTCGGAGAGTGGAAAACCTATGAAGTCGACGTTTCTTCTTACGGATCGGATTGTACCGAATTTTCGATTATCCTTGCCAAAGACAACGTTATATACCTTAAAGACGTGACTATAATTTAAAAACGGGATTATAATCCCTCAAAAAAACGATAAGGTAAACCGACAAACGGTTGAAATTATAAAAACAGTCGAAAGACTTTAAATTTACAAGGAGAAAAAGATGAGAAAAATCAAATTGGCAATGATTGCGCTTTTGTGCGCGGCGACGGCGATCGTCACGCTCGGCGCGGTAAATTCGTTTACGGCGAGAGCCGACGAAGAAACCTCTGATTATGTTTATCAGGATACGAGTGTTACTTCATTCAGCACTAAAGCCGGTTGGGATGAAATGGGATATTATTGGTTTCATTTATCAGAATCCGATTATGCTAATGCAAGTGGTAACTATAAAAACGGAGGCGTTTACACGTCAATAAACGAACTTAACACTCTTTCTTATATAAAAATCGACGGAACGGCTGTCGGCGAAGGATGGAATGCAAGAGATCCGTATATCAACTTGTTTGACACTAATACTTTTACGTTTAAGGCTGACGCGTTCAAAACCGCAACCGAAATAACCGTAGTGGCAGGTTGCGAATTTCCGTCTTACGCGCTCTGGAACGGAGAAGGTAACGTCGTTTACAGAACTACTGATGACGTGACTTTTGTCAAAAACAACGGGGTGTGGGCAAAGAAGATAAACTATACTTACGTCGATACCTATGCCGCAAGCGTTTCCGCTAACACCGCATTGGTGACGTATCCGAGAATAGAACTCATGTATACGGATTATAAGGAAAGCAACGGCGGCAAAGGAAACTTTAATAACGGTAAAAACTACGATACTTTGTATGGGCTTAATACGTTTACGAAAATCAAAATAGACGGCGTTGCGGTAAACGCGATTTATGACGGAAAAATCACCGACCCGCACCTTAATATGTATGATAATAGTGTAAACAGATTTGTTTTTAAGTATGAAAACTTCCCGAATGCGACCGAAGTGGTTATCGAAGAAGGCTGCGAATTCCCATCTTACGCGCTCTGGAGCGGCAGCGGCACTCTTGTTTACAGAATGGCGGAAACCGCAACGTTCAATAAGGTGGACGGCGTATGGGTTAAACAAGTTTCCGACGATTTAACTTACAGAGACACAAGCGTTACTTCGTTCAGTACTATAGACGGCTGGGATGCTTTGGGATTCTATTGGTTCCACTTATCCGAAAATGATTATGCTAATGCAAGCGATAACTATAAAAACGGAGGCGTTTACACGTCAATAAACGGGCTTAACACTCTTTCTTATATAAAAATCGACGGAACGGCTGTCGGCGGAAATTGGAGCGCAAGCGATCCTTACATTCATCATTATTCGGAAGACGCGTTCACGTTTAAGAGCGAAGCATTCAAAACCGCAACCGAAGTAACTATAGAGGCAGGATGCGAATTCCCGTCTTACGCTCGTTGGTACGCAGGCGCAAGTCTCGTTTACAAAACAACCGAAGCCGTCACGTTCAGAAAAGTCGGCGACGGCTGGTATCAGGTTTACAAGGCAACGTTCCTGAACGAAAACGGCGAAAAGATCGGCGAAAACACGTTCACGGTTGCTGACGAAGATCTTGTTTATCCCGATTTTACGAAAGAAGTCGGATATGACTACACCTGGACGGGCAACGAAATAAAAGCCGAAAACATTACCGTAACTTTGAAAAAGACAATTAAGATTTTCGACGTTAAAATAGGTGACGGCGAAACGAAGAAGTACAACTACGGAGCAAAACTCGAAAAGCCCGAGACCGATCCCGAAAAGGTGGCGGACGCGGAATATACCTATGCATTCGCAGGTTGGTATAACGGCGAAACCGAATGGAATTTCGAAACGGATATCGTAACCGATAACGTTGCGCTTACGGCGCATTTCGACAAAACCGCGATTGTTTACTCGTTGACATTCAAAAAAGTCGACGGAACCGAAATTACCGTCGAATACACCACGCTTACGAGAGCAGAGAAACTTGCCGAATTGAAAGCTATGCTTCACACGGATGACGTTCAGTATAGTTATACAAACTCCCTTCCCGAAGAACTTCCTCTCGAAAACGGAAAGACTTACGAAGAGAAGAGAACGGTTAAAAAATATACCGTAACTATCGGCGACGGTACGCCGGAAGAGGTAGAATACGGCGAGAAACTCACCAAACCCGCAACCGACCCCGTAAAAGCCGAAGACGAGGAATACACGTATACTTTCAAAGGCTGGTATAACGGCGAAACCGAATGGAATTTCGAAACGGATATCGTCTCCGGAAACGTTACGCTCGTCGCGAAGTTTAACTCGGTCAGAAAGGAATCCGAAAGCGATTCGGAAAGTTCGAGCGAAACCGAAAGGGTTTCCGAAACCGGCTCTGAAACCGGCTCTCAAACCGGCACCGAAACAGGTTCTCAAACAACCGACGATTCTGAGGTCGGCGGATGCTTCGGTTCTGTGGCAAGCGGAATTTCCGCGTTGTCCGTACTTGTTGTTTGCGCGGCGATTCTGATTAAGAAAAAAGAAAATTAACAACGTTTTAACACGTCGGGCGGAGGAAAATCCCCCGCCCGAATTTATGTTTTATATGGAAAAAATACAACGACTCGGCGTTATGCTCGATTGTTCGCGTAACGCGGTTTTAAAATCCGAAAAAATTAAAGAATTCATCGATATTATCGCCCAAATCGGCTACAATACCCTCGAATTGTATATGGAAGACACATATAAAATCGAAAGCGAGCCGTATTTCGGCTATTTAAGAGGCGGTTATACGGCGGAAGAACTGAAAGACGTCGATTCGTATGCCGTAACCAAAGGCATAGAAGTTATTCCCGCCATTCAGACGCTGGCGCATTTCAATAATCTCGCAAAACTTCCTCATTATGAAGAAATGATAGACGTTTGCGACATTCTGCTCGTCGATAACGAAAAAACATACTCGCTTATCGACAAAATGTTCGCTACGCTTACTGAAGTGTTTTCGACGAAAATCGTCAATATCGGTATGGATGAGGCTCATTATGTGGGACTCGGTAAATACCTTGATATTCACGGATACAAGGACAGATACGAACTGTTATTCGAGCATTTAAAAAAAGTTGCGGCGATTGCCGAAAAATACGGATTAACTTTGCATATGTGGAGCGATATGTTTTTCCGTATTGCAAATCAAGGTAAATATTACGGAAAAGATATTGTTTTGCCGTCGGACGTTAAGCGTAATTTACCAAAAAACGTCGAGCTCGTTTATTGGGATTATTACCATACCGAAAAAGAAGACTATGAAGCAATGATGTCCACCCATAAGTCGATTATCGACGATTTTTGGTTTGCGGGCGGCGCGTGGAGCTGGGGCGGTTTCGCGCCGTTTAACGGCTATACTTTAAAAGCGATGAAAGCGGCTGTTAAGGCTGCTAAGGAATTCGACGTTAAAAAGATACTTGTAACGATGTGGGGCGACGACGGAAAAGAATGTTCCTTCTTTTCGTTGATTCCGTCATTGTACGCGATAAAAGAGTATTCGGTCGGGAATTTCGACGAAACTTCTATAAAACAAGGATTTAAAAGTCTCTTCGGTATCGAATTCGACGATTTTACGCTTCTCGATATTCCGAATTTGTTGCCGCTTCCTCATGAAGAACTCGAAACGGCTTGTAAGGCATTGCTTTATTGTGATCCGTTTTTGGGGATATTGGACGATATCGTTATGGAAGAAGGGGAAATTCCTTACGGGGAATACGCTTTAAAACTTTCGGTTGCCGAAAAAAACGTCGGTAAATACGGGTATATTTTCGAAGCGATGGCTGCGCTCTGTTCTGTTCTTGGACTGAAATATGACCTCGGCGTGCGTATAAGAAAGGCATATAAGTCTGCCGATAAGTCGATTATCGCACAAATTTGCCTCGACATCGACGAAATAAAAAGAAGAGTTTCGGTATTTTATGACAAATTTAAAAGCCTATGGTTTTGCGAAAACAAACCGTTCGGATTCGAAATACACGACGCTCGCCTCGGCGGGCTGATAATGCGGTTGAATTCTTGTAAAGAAAGACTGCAAGAATATGCGGACGGCAAAATCGATAAGATAGACGAACTCGAAGAAAAAAAACTTCCTTACAGAGAGAAACCTACATTATACTTTAACATTTATCGCCGTCTGATTTCCGTCAGCGATATTTGATTGCCCGTCCGAAAGAACCGAAGCGACAAACAAATAAACGAATGGAATCCATAGGTTTTGCTATACAGCCTTGTACCATACAGAATACTCGGCTTCGATATCCCGTCCGTTGTATTCGTAATACATTGTTACATAAAAATTGTCGCTGAAAACTTTAATAATACCAAGAGTCAGACTCGCTATTGAGTTTGGCTCTTTTTTTATTTACGCAACAAATTTGTCCTTTTTCGTTGACTTCGGGGATTGCGACTTTAACTCGCACTTACGTTTGCTTTTCTCGGTGCTACTCCGTCTTTGCCGAAAGGCGAGAAAAAATTTCGTTGCGATGCAACGAAGAAGACGGAGGTAAATTCAAATGAAAAGAAAAATCTTAGATTTCAGTGTTATTACGGATAAGCAATAAAAATAAGATAGGATGGATGTCAAAGTCGCTGATTTTAGGTTTGTGCGTGGCGGTTACTCTTATAAGTGCGCGAATTGCCGCCGTATTTGCGGATAAAGTCGATCCTAAGATTTAAAATCGGGCGACGGGCGTAGTCCTTAGCGTTCATTGGGGGCGTAACGACGGGCTACGACGTATACGGATGAGTAGCAATATTAATTAAATAACGATAATCGAAGAGCATGTCTGACGTAAACTCAAAAGTTTGTGGAAAACCCGATTAAAATATTTGCGAATTTATGATATTGTATTTTTTCTCTCGTGGTTGCGTTTGTCTCGATAAGCAATAAATGGCGTAAAAAAATAAAAAAACGCTTTAAATCGTGTTTTTCGAAGTGTATAATCTTAATGTGAATAATATATTGAAAGCATTTGCGAAAACAAGTATGGGCGAGGGGTTCGATTACGACGAAATACCCGATTACCGGCTCACGGAAATGAGCGGAATCCATTACGGCGTAATGAGCGTTCAGATAAAGGAAAACTGAGAGACAATGTGGATTAAACAAAGTAAAGAAGCGGAAAACGGCGGACTTCCGTCGTTTATAAGAGAATTCGGGCTAAAAAAAGAACTCGGACATGCCGAACTCGCGATAACCGCGACGGGTATTTTTTCGGCAAAAATAAACGGCAGAGAAATCCCCGATTTGTTTATGCCGGGGTGGACGAATTACAATAAATACGTCAATCTTTGCGTTTACGATATTACGGATTTCCTTGCAAAGAGCAATACGATAGAAGTTACCGTTGCCAACGGCTGGTACAGAGGCAAACTCGGTTGTTGCACCAAAACCGACGTTTACGGCGACGAACTGAGACTTTTCGCCCGTCTTAAACTTTGCTATAAAGGCGGCGAAGAAGAGATAATCGAGACAGACGAAAATTGGTTCACAACTATTTCCGAAGTGGTTTCCGCAGATTTTTTCGACGGCGAAACAATCGACGCGAGGAGATTGAAAAATATCGAAAAGTCTCGTTATAAGGCGATTAAAGCCGATTTTTCGGTGGCAATGAGCGAATATTCCTACGAGGCGGCGAGGGTGAAAGAGATTGTTTTGCCGAAAGCGATATACGAAAGCGACGAGGTCATAAGATATGATTTCGGTAAAAATTTCGCAGGCAATATAAGGTTTGAAGCCGCGGGAAACGAGGGCGATAAAATCGTCGCAAAATACGCCGAAGTATTAAACCCCGACGGCTCGCTTTATACCGCAAACTTACGTCGGGCGAAATGTACCGACGAGCTTATATTGTCGAGCGATAAATATCTTTTCGATCCGAAATTTACATATCACGGTTTCAGATACGCCGAGATAAGGAAGAGCAGAACGGCAAGGATTTCTGGACTTAAAGGGCTTTTAATTACACAGGATATAGATTACTACGGCGACTTCGCGTGTTCGGACGAGGTTATAAACGGCGTTTACGCAATGGCGAAAAACGGGCAGAAGAGTAACTTTATAAGTATTCCAACAGATTGTCCGCAAAGAGACGAGAGAGTCGGATGGACGGGCGACGCCGAAGTGTTCTGTAATTCCGCGATGTTTAACGCAGATTGCGAAAAGTTTTTCGAAAACTATCTGAAACTTGTCCGCACAGACATTCTTCCCGACGGAAAAATTCCCTCTTTCGCCCCTTTCTACGTCCCCGTCTCGCCGACTACGGCAGGCGTTCCGGGTTGGGCGGACTGCGTTTCGGTAATTCCGTATTTCCACTATTTGCATTACAGAGATAAGGAAGTAGTGAAAGAAAATATCGACGCGGCTGAAACGTGGGTGAACTATTACATAAAAACCAGCGAAAATTATCTCGTGAACATACGAAACGAATTCGGCGATTGGCTTTCGGTAGACAATAAAACGGATAAAAATGTTATAAATCAATGTTTTTTTCGGGTATTCGTCCCTGCTTCTTTCCAAAATGTGTAAATTTGTCGGAGACGAGGAGAGACGGAAGAAATACGGCAGGGTATACGAGCAGGCGAAGACCGCGTTTTTAAAACGATATTATAAACACGAAAAAATCGAGAGCGATACCGAGACTGCGTATGCTCTTGCTTATTCGGTCGGGTTTCTGACCGCCGACGAAATAAAAAAACGTTTGCCTGAAATATTGCGGGAAAAAGGCTGTCTGACAACGGGATTTATAGGAATAAGATTCATTCTTCCCACTCTTTGCGATATAGGGGAGGCGGATCTTGCCTACGAACTCATAGCGAAAAGAGACTATCCGTCCTGGGGTTACATGCTCGAAAACGGAGCGACGACTGTGTGGGAACGCTGGAACGGCTACACCAAAGAGGACGGCTTCGAAGACCCCGAAATGAACTCTTTTAACCATTACAGCCTCGGTTCTTGCGTAGAATGGCTCTATTCTTACGTTCTCGGAATTAAACTCGTCGAAGATACCGAAGAGGTTACGATAAAGCCGACCGTTTCCGAAAGACTTACATTCGCAAGAGGCGGAACGAAGGTAAAGGGCGGAAAAATTTTCGTCTGTTGGAAGCGGGAAGAAAACGCCGTAACGATAGAAGTTGCCGCGGACGACGGTGTAAAATACCATGTGGACACACAGGGTCGTACGATACTTTTGAAAGAAAAAAACAGCAATAATATAAAGTTGATAGTAAAATAAAAAAGCGCCGCCGTGGAACCGAGACTGCGGCTTCGCGGCGGATAAAAGACAAAATGCCCGAAATCAGTCGGTCTGACGGAATGAATTGCGGTATTCCGCGGGCGATATCTTGAATTTGTTTTTAAATTTCTGAGCAAAAAACGACGAGTTGTCGTAACCGACGCTCGACGAAACGGTTATCACCGACATATCTGTGGTGGAGAGGAGTTGCGCGGCATACGAAAGCCTTAAATCGGCGACGTATTCGATGATCGTCTTGCCGGCGTATTTTTTAAACAGTTTGATAAAATGCGAGTGCGAGTATGAACTCAGCTCGATGATATCGTTTACGCGCATCGAAAAAATCGTCGGATCCTGAATTTTCTGCAGAAAAGTGAGAATGTTTTTCGGAACGAATTTTTCCGAAGTGTTTTCAACGTAAACGCCGAGAAGATACATGACGATTGACGTTAAAATAGCGTTCCGGCTCTCCTTTTTGTCGAGACATTCGGCTTTATTGAGCCTGTCGTGCAGTTCGTTGAACGATTCCATCGATAGTTTTATCTGAATGGGTTTGGTTTGTTCCGAAAGATGTTCATAAAGGTCCGGGCTTAAAAGACCTGTAAGTTCTTTCATCTTTTCGAGCGAAACGCAAACGTCTCTTCGCCTTATGGGAAGGTCGGAAGTCTGTTTATGCACGTGGTTAGGTCCCAGTAGTAAAAATACACCGGGGGTAGCATAAAATGCTTCGCCGTTGACGAGGTTTACGCCCGTTCCGTCGGCAGTTGCGGTGAATTCCCAGTCGCTGTGGCGGTGAATTACCGAGTCTTCTTTCCACAAAAAAGTGTTTATCTCATCGGCGGGGAGTTTGGGAATAAGTTTTTTAACTTTTTCCGCACTCATATTATTTATGTAATACGATATATCCATGAATCAATTATAACCAAGCTTCGGCATTTTGTCAATCGCCCGATAAAAAATAATAAAAAAACAACGGGTTACGATAAATAAGCGATTGAATGCCGATATGCGAGATGATAAAATAATACCGATGACAGGCGAGGCGATAAAATATTTGCCGGGGCGTCGGAACAAGGGGTATATCCCTTTTCTCTGCGTTTCGCATAGAAAATCTCTTAAAGGTAAAAGTTTCGCAATTATTGCGGATTAAAAATAAATAAATAAGGAGCAAAAAAAATATGATGAAACTATTCAAAAAACTGACTGCGGGCGCACTGGCTGTCGCCGCCACTCTGACGATGGCTGTGTCTTGCGGGGGTGGCGACGGCGGAAACTCCGCTCAGAATCCGTCGGGCGAATCCGCGAAGCAGCCCACGAGCGAAGAACTTGCGACGAAGACTACGCTCAACGTGGCTGTATTCAACGCGGGTCTCGGCACGGTGTATTTCGACGAAATGGCAAAGGATTTCACTGAATACGTAAAAAATAAATCGTACGAAAAAGGCAAAAAGGGCGTAACGATAGTTCCGTATAAAGAAAAAGAGAAACTTAAACCCGGTACGCTCGAAACCTCGATGCTTACGAGCGAAAACGTGCTTTACTTCCTCGACCAGGGCAACTACACGAAATACGCAGGCGGCAATTACCTTGCGGATATCACCGACACCGTAAAAGAGAAATATCTCGACGCAGACGGCAATATAGCTTCCGAAACGGGTAAGGACGCAACTCAGTCCATAAAGGATACTATGCTTGACGGCTATGCGGAATGCTTTGATTATAACGGCACGGGTAAATATTATGCAGTTCCGTTCTGGATTTCAGTTCCCGGTATCACTTACGACGCGGAGCTTTTCAACAAAAAAGGATATTATTATCTTGAGGACGGCAAGCTCGGCGGAACTCAGGCGGATATTGATGCGGGAAAGTGCGCCGCAGGTCCCGACGGCGAAAAGGGAACTTCCGACGACGGACTTCCCTCAACCTGGAACGAGTTCGTAAACCTTATGAACTACATGGTAAACGACGGCGTTACTCCGTTCACCTGGGACGCTTCGCACGAATATCAGCGTTCGGGCGTATACACGCAGATATGGGCTAACTACGAAGGATATGAAAACTTCATGCTCAACTATACGTTTAACGGTACCGACAGTAAGCTCGGAGAGATCACCGAAGACAACTATCAGAAACTGTCCGAGCAGGAAGGAAGAAAAGCGGCTATAAAGGCGTTCTACGATATAACTAAAGATACAGGATTCTATTCCGAGAAAGCGGTAAGCGGAAACGATCACCTCACCGCGCAGGAAGAATACATCACAAGCACTCCCGACGGTAAGCCCATCGCGATGTTTATGGAACAGAGCTACTGGGAGAGCGAAGCTCGTTCGACGTTCAGCGACCTTTACGACGAAGGATTCGACAACTACGCTTACGGTCAGCACGATTACAGATTTATGCCAATCCCGAACTTTACGGGTGTTGAAGGGATAGCGGATCAGACGAATATCGGAAAAAATAAGAGAGTTATCGTCGGCAGAGGTGCAGACAGCTATATCTGCATTTCCGCTAAAAATAAAAACGCTAACTACGACGTTCAGGTTGAAGTTGCCAAAGACTTCATCAAGTTCGTTCAGCAGAGAGAACAGCTTGTAAAATTCACCAAGAACACGGGCTGCTTCAGATCGTTCAAGTATACTCCTACCGCAGAAGAAGTGCAGGGTTACACCAAGTACGTTCAGAGCATTTCCAAGTATATCGCAGAAGGCGCGCGCCTTACGAGCAACCTTCCTCTTGCGGCAAAGCGCAGAGCAAACGAATCTCTCTTCGATGAAAGCAACAACGCGTTCGCGTTCGTCGTAAACACCGCAACGGGTAAGCTTTACGATCCGTTCTCCTACTTCAGATATTCGAGCAATAAAAATAAGACCGTTGACGATTGCTTCAACGACTTCAAAGCGTCGTTTAAAGATTACTTTAAGATTTAACATAAACAGATGAAAGAAAGCAAAATGTCCGTAATGAACCGCATAAGATGGTTCTTTTACGGATTGAAAATCAAAATTTTCGGCGGCGAACGCCGGAACAATGAGCCGAAGCCCCGCAACAAAAAAGCGGGGCAGAGCTTCTTTTTGTTCTTTTTTATGCTTTTCCCCGTTTTGCAGTTCCTTGTGTTTTACGTCGGGGTAAATATAAACTCGATAGCCCTTGCGTTTACGAAATACGAGGGCGAAACGGCGAAGTTTGCGTTGTTTGAGAACTTCGACAGGGTAATACAGGCAATTTTCGTAACGGGAGATTTGAAACTTGCGGTCAAAAATTCGACGATACAGTTTTTGACGGGGCTTCTTATAGGTATGCCTTTGCAGATTCTCGTGGCTTACGTCGTATTCAAAAAAGTTCCTCTTTCGGGTTTTTATAAGATAATGCTCTTCATGCCGAACATACTTTCGAGCCTTGTGTTCGTTATCTGCGTAAGAGTACTTTTATACGACGGTTTGCCGTCGATTTTCCCCGATTTCAAGGTTACGCAATACGATTCTTCAAGCTTTTATGCCGTTCTCATTTTCGGAATGTGGATGAATTTTGCGGGAGGTCTCGTTATTTATCTGTCGGCAATGTGCGGCATATCCAAGGATATTCTCGAATACGGCGAACTCGAAAACATGTCGTCGCTCAAAGAATTCTGGTACATAGTTTTGCCGTCCATATTCCCTACGGTGGTTACGTATATCATCGTCGCCATTGCGGGTTTTTTCACAAACTACGGTCATTTCTATTCCTTTTACGGAGCGTCGGGAACGGGACAGAAACCGTATGATACTTTAGGATATAACTTCTTCGTAAAAGTAAGTGATTCAAAAGATCCGAAAAACGATTATACGTTTGCGGCGGCGGGCGGCGTAATGTTTACGCTCATCGTTGCGCCTATAACGCTTATCTCAAAGCATTTGCTTGAGAAATACGGGCCGAGCGAGGATTGATTATGAAGAGACGAATATACAGAACCTCAAAAATTAAACATAAAATGGACGCTTTTCAGATCGTCCTATACGTTATCGTTTCTCTCTACGTTTTGTCGATGATTTTCGTTCTCGGCTTCGGGCTTTTAAACTCATTCAAAGCGGCGAGAGATTATCAGAACAACCTGTTCGGGCTCCCGCGCTTCAAGCTCGACCGTAACAACAATCAGATATGGGGTTGGCGATTCGATAACTATCCGATGGCGTTCAGGATGTTCCGCGCGCCCGTTATGGAAAACGGAAACGTCCGCGATGCGTTGGTAATGGAAATGTTTCTCAATTCGCTTATTTATGCCGTGGGGCTTACCGTGTTCACGATGGCTTCCGAAATCATAATGGCGTATGCCATAGCGAAATACGATTTTAAGCTGAAAAAATTCTTCTACGGCGTGGCTGTCGTCGTAATGCTTATCCCTATCATCGGTTCGCTTGCGTCCGAGGTTAAGTTTGCCGACGCGTTGCACCTGAAAGACAGCTTTTTAGGTGTTTTCATTATGAAATGCAAATTCACGGGCATATATTTCCTCGTGTTTTATGCGGCGTTCAAGAGTATTTCTTGGACGTATGCCGAGGCGGCGCAGATTGACGGAGCATCGCATCTCCGCGTATTCCTCGAAGTGATGCTTCCGCTTGTCGGCTCAACGGTTTCGGCGGTTTTCGTTCTTTTGTTTATCGAATACTGGAACGATTACTACGTTCCGATGATATTTATGCCGAATAAACCTACGCTATCTTACGGTCTGTTCAGAATACAGTCGTCAACCGACCAGATAGACCTTGTAATCAACGGCGTAAGACAAAGCCTTACAACGCCCCGAAAACTCGCGGCATGTTTTATGGCGTGCATACCCATACTTATCGTGTTCATAATTTTCAGAGACAAGATAATGGGCAACGTAACGATGGGCGGCATAAAAGGCTGACGTAAAGGTAATTTCGTGCGGCGTTATCGCGCCTTTAAAAAGGTAATTTCGGGCGGCTTCCCCGCCCGTCAGACAACTAAATCTCAAAAAATATAACAGTGAGGTTACAAAAATGGTGAAAAAGCTAAACAAACTCTTTACGATTTTAGCATTGTCGCTCGTAAGTGTTGTCGCTTTCTCGTTTTCTGTCGTTTCGGCAAAGACATCTTCGCCGAAAATAGAAATAGAAATCGATTACGGCGAATACGATCCGAGATATTTGCCGGAAGGACTTGTCGGCGAGGCTTATCTGGTATTTCCGTGCGAAGCGACTTACGGCGACGAAATTCTTACGGACGTAGACGCTTTCGTTTACGCTCCCGACGGGTACATTCTTCCCGTTACGGGCGGTATGTTCAAAACCGCGGCGGCGGGCGAATATAAAATCGAGTACGTTGCGAAAAGAGGGGACGAAACAGACAAAAAGACCATAACCGTAAACGTTACGGACGACGAAAGAGCGTTGTCTTATATGTTCGACGATAAAACCGTTTCGAATGCGTATACGGGAACGCGCGTTTTCGTTTATAACGGCGCAGCGAGCGGCGGCATAGGCGACGTTTCGGTAACGACGAAAGTTGTTTTAGGCGAAACCGAAATAGCTTATTCCGAAGCGAAAGGCGGTTATTCCTTCCTTCCCGAAAAATCGGGCGAATATAATGTAAACGTCGTTTTGTCCGACCTTGTCGGCAGAAAGATTCCGTTTAATAGGACGATAACCATTACCGATTCGGAAGCTCCGATTTTGAATACTCCCTCCCTTCCTCGTTCGGTAGCAGTCGGCAGTACGATAAAATTCCCCACGGCGGACGGAATTTTGTACAGCGGAGACGAGAAAATTTATCTTCCCGTGGAAATTTACTTCAACAACGTTAAAGTCGGAAAAGAAATGGAAGTGATCGCTTCCGAGGCCGGCACGTTTGAGGTTAAATACGTAAGCGCGAACGGCGAAAATAAGGCTGAGTACATCGCGCAGGTCGAAGTTAAATCCGAAAATGACATTTTCGTCGAAAATCATTTATCTCTTGAAAATATGGCTGCGGTTACGGCTTCGGGAGACATGGAATACACCGTTAAAACGGTTGAAAACGGCAAAAAAGCATCGCTTTATTTCGATACGGCTCTTCCCGAAAGCGCGCTCGCAATCGAACTTAAGGACGTTGTGAGGAATTACGGCTCGGCGAAGATAATCTTTACCGATTCCAAAAAAGCAGATCAAAAAATTGAAATTCCCGTTAAAAAGTTCGGTGATTTGTGTCATGCCGAATATAACGCGAACCAAAAAGCGATTTTAGGTCAGAACGGAGAAGTTATTTACGAAATCAAAAGTTATGCGGACGGAAGAAAGTTTGAAGGTTTCGACAGCGGCAAGGCGTATATAGGCGTGGAACTTTACAGTGTTGCCGACGAGTCGCAAATCACTCTCTTCAAGATAGGCGCGAGAAGAATTACGTCGAGACAACTCAACAATACCATAGAGTATTTAACCAGCCCCGATTATAGTTCCGTTCTTGTTTCCTATGCGGGCGACGCCGTAACGACAGCCGTCGTAACGGCTTACGATTTGTTCGGGGCTTCCGTCCCCGTTACCTTCAAAGTTACAGCCCCTGACAAAAAAGTTATTCTCACGGGTTCGGCGGATAAGCAATGTGTTTTCGTAACCGAGAAATACGGCAGATACAGAATAGAATATCAGGCAGGCAGCGCAGACGCGATTATGACGACCGTATATTGCTACGATATAGTCGCGCCGGAAATCAAAGTGGGCAAACTTCCTGCGAGCGTGAAAGTCGGAACGACTCTTACGCTTCCGGAAGCGGAATATTCGGACAACGACACCATAAACGAAAAACTCTTATCTTATGTTTACGTTCTTTACGGAAACAACATTAAAGAACTCGTGAAGAACGGTTCTTACACCTTTAAAACGGCGGGCAAATATACGATAAGATACGTCGTTTACGACGAATATCAGAATTACACGGTAGCGGAATTCACCGTTACCGCAAGATAAGGAGGGAAACAAGATGAGAAAGATTTTAACATCGGTAACAGCCGTCCTCGTTCTTTTCGCGATGCTTTTCGCGGTCGGATGCGGCAGCCTGATTTCCCCGTTTAAATCAAGCGAAGCCGTAGCTCCGTTATCCGCAGACGCAGCGACGTCAATTGAAACGGTCGGCGGCGAAGCGGTCGCTTTCCCGGATACGGATATTACGCTCATTAAAGACAAGAAGTCAGCGTATAAGGTGATTATCGGCAAAAATGCGACGAGAACGGAGAAGTACGCGGCAGAAGAGCTTGTATACTTTTTATATCAGTCTACGGGTTGCGAACTTCCCGTTATCACCGATGAAGAGATTGAAGAAGGCGGGCACTATATTTCCGTCGGAAGCACTTTGCTTCTTGGCGCTGCGGGCTTAGAACCCGACTATGCCGAGCTTGGAGACAACGGCGTTTCGGTATATACAAAAAACGGAAACGTTTATATCGCGGGCGCGGCGGAATACGGCACGCTTTTTTCGGTGTACAGATTCCTGTACTATCAGATAGGTTACAGAGCTTACGCTTACGACGATATCGATTATGATTATTATAACGAGCTTAAGCTTAAGAATTTCGATTATAAATATCGCCCCGCGCTCGGCACGGTAACCGCCGAGGACGGCGAAATGAGCGGAAAAGAAAAGACGAAAGAAGCCCTCAGAATGTATATCTACGCTTCAAAAAACGGCGGGTATAACTTAGACGGCAATCTTTACAACGGGCTTTGGTGCCACACGACGGGACATCTCGCTTCGCAGTCGCTTTATAAAGATCTCTGGAAAAACGGACAGCTTTGTTATTCCAATCCGAAATCCGCGGAAGTAGTTGCGGAAAGCCTTATTTCCAAATACGTAGACAATGCGGTAGGACAATATCTCATGGTCGGCGGAGAGGATTCCACCGGTTCGTGCGACTGTGACGATTGCAAGAGAAACGAAGAGATTTACGGCGGCGCGGCGGGTGTATATTCGAGATTTCTGAATATCGTTGCCGAAAAAATCGAAGCTCACCTTAAATCTAAAGGCATAACGAAAAAACTTACGATTGTCGGTCTTTTCTATTATGCTTACACTAAACCGCCCGTAAAACTCGAAAACGGCGAATATGTTCCCGTAAATCAGGAATCCGTGCCAAGAAGCGGACAGGTTTCGGTGGGGGTTATGTATACGCCTATCGGCGCTTGTTACACTCATCCCCTCGGAGAGAATACCTGCGAAACAAATCAGCCTTACACCGAATACATTAAAGGTTGGGCGGCTATCACCGATCATCTTATGATGTACGCTTACGGAACAAACTTCCAGTCGTACAAACTTCATTTCAACAACTGGTCTCACGAAGGCGACTCGTTCAGATTTTATTCCAAGCTCGGCATGACTTATTATTTCGAGCAGGCATGCGCTCAGAACGGAATTTCGCCTATGTCCTCGATGAGAGTATACGTAAGAAGCAGACTTGCCTGGAACCCGTATTACGACACGCAGGATTTAATCGACGAATTCATCGGGCATTATTACGGCGCTGGCGCGGAAGGCGTTAGCGAATATTTCTCGACGGTCATGGAAAACTACGAGAGATTGTATACCGTTGAAAACAACGAGTGCCTCGGCATTTACTACACGCTCTCGAGAACCAATCTCTGGACGAGACCTATGCTTAAAAACTATCAGAGTTACCTTGAAAAGGCGACCTACGCGATAGAAATGGCGGGCGGAGACAAGATGGACGCATACGCCGAAAGGGTGTTCAGAGAATATTACCTTCTTAAAGACAACGAATACAGATTTTATCAGTCGTTCTTAAGCGGCGACGAACTCGAAGAGACCAAAGCTCTTGTCGAGTATGGCAGACAGAAATATAACGTAACGAGGGATAGCGAAGCATGATGAAGAGAATAACATTATTATTAGCGGTTATAACAGTAATTTTCGCGGCGTGTTTTTCGTTCGCGGGTTGTGCGGATAATTCGGGCAACGGCGGTTCGGACGGAACCGCTTCCGGGTCCTCGCTCATCGAAAGCGGAGACAAGAACGCGGAAATCAAATACAACATCGTTTTATCCGCAACGGAAATGAAACTCGACGTCGGCGAAAGCAAAGTTCTGCATGCTTCTTACGGAAACAAAACCTTGACCTTCGAAAGCTCGGATAATTCCGTTGCGACGGTTTCGGCAGACGGCACCGTAACGGCGAATGCTTCAGGCACGGCGTATATAACCGTTTCCGCGGAAGGGAAAAGCAAAATTTGCAAAGTCACGGTGGTTAAAACCGAGTGGACGGTAGTTATCGACGGCGAAAGCGCGATAACGGCAAAAGCTCCTTTCAACAAGGAATTCACCGCGGCGATTTATAAAAACGGCGAAAAATATTATGCGGTCGTCGATTGGACTGTTACGGGCGGCGCGGAACTTACCGTAGACGGAAACACCGTGAGAATTTATATCGGCGGAACGGGAACTTACACGCTCACCGCGACATGCGAAGGAGTTTCGGCTTCGGTCGCGATTACGGTAAATAACTGAATGGCGGGGTAAATTATGAGAACATCGATAATTAAGAGAAGATCGATATTGTGTTTATTGCTGGTTTTCATCATGGCGTTCGTGTTTGCGGCGGTGTCATGTATGGATGACGGCGACAGCGGTTCTTCGGGCATAAGTCAAAGCGAATCGACGTCGGAAATAACTTCGGAAAGCGACTCTGACGTCGCGGACAAAGGCTCGATATCCGTCAAGGATAAAACCAAAACTCTCTACGTAGGCGAAACCTATAAAATCGAAGCGATTTCGGAAGGTACGTTTGCTTATGAGTCTACGGACGAAAACGTGGCGACCGTTACGGCGGACGGCGTTGTCACCGCCCTTTCGGACGGAATCGCGTTCATAAAGGTTTCCGACGGAAAAACTTTCGTAAACGTTAAAATAAACGTAATAAAATCCGAGGAGTATATCCGTCTCGGCGCAACCGAAATCGGTTTTGTTAAGGGCGGCGAAAGAACGGTTAATGCCGAGGTAATCAAAAACGGCGAAGTTTCGGACGATGAAATTACTTTTTCTTGCGACGACGCGGCGATAAAGCTCGTTAAAAACGGCAAATCGGTAACGATTTCGTCCGACAAGACGGGAAATTACGTCGTAGTTGCATCCTGCGGAGATTTAAGAGCGGAAATAGCCGTAAAAGTTGTAAGCGACAGCTCGAAAATGCTTGATTCCACAAAATCGTCGGTTGAAAATTGCACAACGCTTAAATGGGGCGTGGTTGAAAACGCGAGCGGTTATCAGGTTGCGGTAAACGGCGGCGAGTGGGCAGACGTTGATGGAACTACTTTCGACGTTCACGCATATACAGACGGTTTGAAATACGGCGAAACGGTTGTTTTTGCCGTAAGAGCGGTTGCAAAAAACAATTTCGATTTCTTTGATTCTCTTCCCGAAAGAGCGGCTTTCTCGCATAACTACAAGGAAACCGTAATCGAAGCATACACCTGCGTTACGGCGGGAAAAGTAAAATACTCCTGCGCGGATTGCGGAAAGGAATACGAGCAGGATGGAGTTCTCGCTCCTCATAGTATTAAAAACGGCGCTTGCGAAGTTTGCGGCAAAATCATAACCGAAAAGATTCTGTATGTTTATGATGAAGTAAACGAGTGCTATTATGTCGGCGGAACGGACGCGGGCTTCGATTCGGAAGAGGTTTACATTCTCGCCGAGTATAACGACGGCAAAAACGGCAATCACCCCGTTAAATATTTCGGCGTAAACGCGTTTAAGGATAACGAGATAATAAAGAAAGTCGTTATTCCCGCAAGCATAACCGAGTTCAAGGATAAACGCGGCGCATACAACAATATAAATAAAAACGGCGAAATGTTATCGTCTCCGTTAAGGGGTGGTACGTTCGATGCATGCGTTAATCTCGAGTTCGTCTCTATGGAGGGCATAACTTATCTTCCTGCAATCGACAGTGTAGTAATCTGCGATGAAAACGGCAACTTTGTAAGGCTCGGCACAACGGAAAACATGACTGCCGAAGAAATTGCCAAAGGTTACACTGCCGAGAAGACCGAATATTATCACGACACTTTCAGAGATTGTTATAAGCTTGCCGTACTTATCGTCGGCGACGGCTTCGATAACGACGGCAGAACTTTCATGAACTGGCTCAGCACTCCTTCGGGCGTAAGCGGAACGGTCGATATTTACGTAAACGGAAAAATTAAGAAATTGGCTTCCGACAGTTATCCGATAGGAAGCCCCTCGGGCGCGAATAATAACCTTTTGTCGGGCGACGTATTCTATTACGAGCAGGATTCCGCTAAGTGTTTCACCTGGTATTACGACGATAACGGTAATTTCGTCTCCAACGGCAAACACGATTATAACAGAAGCGGCGTATGCAGAAAGTGCTATGCCCTCAACGATTACGGCATTAAATACGAATACGACGAAGCAAGAGACGTCTACTGTGTAGGCAACAACGCGAATACTACCGAAAGCGAGATAGCAATTCTCTCCGAGTATGACGACGGCGAACACGGCATGAAACCCGTTACCTACATTAAAAACAGTGCGTTTATGAACAATCGGATACTTAAACGCATAATTCTTCCCGAAAGTATCGTAAGGCTTGACGGTTCGGTATTCCAGAGCTGTTCTAACCTCGAGTACGTTTCGATGACGGGCATAAACGCAATGGCGTTCAAAAATGTCAGTAACGAGCCGTTATATGTCGGTCAGGGCGAAATCGTTACAAATAACAACTTCCTCAATTGCTTTGCGTTGAAAGCCGTTGTTGTAGGCAAAAACTTCAATATTTATGCCGATTCCGACGAAGCTCAGCAGTTTATCGGCGTAGGCGACGGCATAACTTCCTGCGTAGACATTTTCGTCAACGCAAAGAAATCCGAAAGCGACGTAAACTGTGCGCCGAGCGCGAAGAATAACATTTTGACGGGCAGAGTTTATTATAAGGGCGACCTTAAGCGTTGCGGAGAATGGAAATATGACGATGAAGAGAATATCGTAACTTCCGCAAGAGCCGAACACAATTATAAAAACGGAATCTGCGAAAATTGCGGAGACTATCAGACTTACGGCGTAAATTATCTCTTCGATGCAGCAAAAAACGTTTATTACATCGCAAGCTATACGGGCAGTAACCCCGAAATGAAGGTTCTCGGCGAGTATGACGACGGAGAACACGGCGTAAAACCCGTCGGATACGTCAAAAATTCGGCGTTCAGGGATAACAGAGTAATAACGAAAGTCGTTCTTCCCGCAAGCGTTAAGAGAATCGAAGGAAGCGTTTTCCAGGGCTGTTCTAATCTCGAATACGTGTCTATGGTCGGCGTTGAAGAGCTTACGCTCGAAAACCTTTCCAACAAAGGTATTTACGGCGATGATGTTTTCTCGACCAACAACTTCCTGAACTGCGGCAAACTTAAAGTAGTTATTGTCGGCAAAAAGTTCAAGATAACAAACAACCATTTCATAAGAACGGACGACGACATTTCAAAGGGGCTCGCGGATATTTACATGAGCGGAACAAAAGCCGAGTGTCAATTTATCTGCAATCCGACGGACAGAAACGAACATCTTTCCGGTGTGGTATATTACCTTGGCGATCTCAGCCGTTGTCAGGAATGGAAGTTCAATGCAGACGGAGGTATTTCCACATCTGCAAAATCGCACAATTACGTTGACGATAAGTGTGTAAACTGCGGAGATTATCAGACTCACGGCGTAACTTATCTTTACAACGAAGCGAAAGATGTTTATTACGTTTCCGGATATATCGGAACCGAACCCGAATTGAAAATTCTTTCGACATACAACGACGGAACTCACGGCGAAAAAGCCGTAACATACGTTGCGGAACTTGCGTTTGCGGACAATACAATAATAACAAAAGTGATATTGCCCGACAGTGTCAGGAGCTTGGACGGCGGTGTATTCCAAGGCTGCGTAAATCTCGAATACGTTTCGATGACGGGAGTTGAAAATCTCGATTATAACGGAAGCGCGTCGGGATACGGCACAGACAGAGGTAACAACTTCATGAATTGTACGGCATTGAAGTACGTTATATTAAATGCGGATTTCACAACGAATTGCCAGCAGTTCTTCTTGAACGGCAGCAACCCCGAAAAGGCGATACTTGATATTTACGTCAATGCCGCAAACGGCGCACCGAGCTTTGCGGAAGGTACAAACCAAAACTTGCTCACAGGCAACGTTTATCACAAAGGCGACGCGTCCAAGTGCTTCGAATGGAATTTCGACGTAAACGGAAACATAGTTCACGGTGCAAACGCACATAATTTTGTTGACGGAAAGTGCGAAAATTGTGGAGCATATAACACCATGGGCGTCGTATATAACTACAACGAAGCAAAAGATTGCTATTACGTAGGCGATAACAAAACGTTGACTCTTTCCGAATTTACAATACTCGGAATGTATAACGACGGCACTCACGGCGAAAAAGCCGTAAAATATTTGAATGCTGAAGTGTTCGCCGGTAACGCGACTATTACAAAAGTAATTCTTCCCGCAAGCGTAACGGAGCTTAAAGGCGGAGTATTCCTTAACTGTTATAACCTTAAATACATTTCGATGACAGGGGTCGAAACCTTGAACGATTGGAACGCAAACAACAACTTCCTCAATTGTATCAATCTCGAAACCGTAATCGTCGGAAAGATGTTTGAGGTTCAGGCTCAGCAGTTTAAGCTTCACGGCGAAACCGCTGTTACAAACCCGAATATTTACGTAGACGGAGCAAAATCCGAAAGCTCGATATCCATAGAATACGGTGGCGACATAAACAACTTATTGTCCGGCGACGTGTACTATAAGGGCGACGCGTCCAAGTGCTTCGAATGGAATTTCGACGTAAACGGAAACATAGTTCACGGTGCAAACGCTCATAATTTCGTTGACGGAAAGTGCGAAAATTGTGGAGTATATAACACCATGGGCGTTGTATATAACTACAACGAAGCAAAAGATTGCTATTACGTAGGCGATAACAAAACGCTTAACGTGGCGGAGATTACCATTCTTTCGACCTACAACGACGGAACTCACGGCGAAAAAGCCGTAACATACATTGCGGAACTTGCGTTTATGAATAATACGATAATAACGAAAGTCATATTGTCCGATAGTGTCAGAAGTTTGGACGGCGGTGTATTCCAAGGCTGCGTAAATCTCGAATACGTTTCGATGACGGGAGTTGAAAATCTCGATTATAACGGAAGCGCGTCGGGATACGGCACAGACAGAGGTAACAACTTCATGAATTGTACGGCATTGAAGTACGTTATATTAAATGCGGATTTCACAACGAATTGCCAGCAGTTCTTCTTGAACGGCAGCAACCCCGAAAAGGCGATACTTGATATTTACGTCAATGCCGCAAACGGCGCACCGAGCTTTGCGGAAGGTACAAACCAAAACTTGCTCACAGGCAACGTTTATCACAAAGGCGACGCGTCCAAGTGCTTCGAATGGAATTTCGACGTAAACGGAAACATAGTTCACGGTGCAAACGC